>OMJG01000268.1_pt1 | contig 40371 bp, 36 predicted proteins | sample 1646431 | NCBI WGS metagenome assembly OMJG01 (sample SAMN03771674, study PRJEB25209) | food metagenome | isolation source: Cotija cheese | place: Mexico:Jalisco,Michoacan | collected 2011-12-12
AAAAAGTGCTCCCAAAGTTGTTAGATTATGTCTAACAATTTTAGAGCACTTCAAAGGGCTGTTTTTTTTAGTGTTCAAAAAAGGTATAATTTTAGATGATTACTTTTAAATTCATGTGAGGTACTTATGGTTAAAAAAAAGGCAAGTTCAAGGCCTAGAAAGAGTAAAAAAACCGTTGATAATTCACGATTGATTAGATCTTTAGTCAGTCTAGTGTGGATAATCTTGGCGATTCTAGGCTTATTCAAGTTTGGTCTCGTTGGCAAAACTTTCGATAATATTTACCGAATTTTTGTTGGGGATAGTTATCCAGTATTGTTGATTATCAGTATCGTTGTAGCGGCGTTTATCATTGCTACAGGGCGATTCCCTTTGTTTTCACCGAAAAGAAATTTTGGCTTTTTGTTTGTTTATTTAGGAACATTAATAATTTTGCACGGCATTTTCTTCTCCAATATGTCGTTATATCACAATTATAATCTCGTCACATGGAATACTTTATCTGCCGATATAACGCAGGTTGATGTTAGTGGAACAGTTGGCGGAGGTATGATAGGTTCTTATTTATACAGTTTCTTTATGCCAATGTTTTCAAGTCTGGGAACTTATTTTGTCACTGCATTGATTATTTTTATTGGAATTTTGATGTTATTAAACGTTACGATGAAACAAGTTTCGGTTGTAACGACTGATATTTTAGTATCTTTAAAGCATCTATTTATTAAAATTAAGGACATTTTAGTTGGTCATTATAGTAATTATGTTGATCAAAAGAAAACTCAAAAAGTTTCGCTTAGTTCAGATAAACCTAAGAAAACTGTTCCGATAGTAAGGGATGACGACAAAACTGAAGATGGTTTCAATAGTTTTGCTGAAGGGAAAAAAGAAGACAAGAAACCAGATGAGTTTGAGATTGAAGGGGCACCAAAGTCTCCAGAGCAATCTACTTCTGAGGCCACGGTGGTTTCCAAGCCTTACGGTGTCGATGGTACTAAGGATAAAGATTTACCAGATCCAGTAAGTTATAAGAAAACTGATCAAGTTGATAATGATGGCTATGTATTGCCTTCAGTAGATTTGTTGAAGCAAGTTCCTCAGACCGATCAAACTTCAGAAGTTCATTTGATCGAGGAAAATAAAGATAAATTACGTCAGACTTTTAAGAGTTTTGGCGTTGATGTTGAAGTTAAGAAGGCTAGTTTGGGACCAACTATTACGAAGTACGAAGTTCAACCAGCTGTTGGTGTTAAAGTAAGTAAAATTGTCAATTTAGCTGATGATTTGGCTTTAGCTTTGGCAGCAAAAGATATCCGTATTGAAGCACCGATTCCAGGGAAACCATTTGTTGGAATTGAAGTGCCTAATAAGACTATCTCAACAGTTTCCTTTAAAGATATTACTGAAAATCAAAAGGATAAGACTCATCCATTGGTAGTTCCTTTAGGAAAGGACGTTTCTGGCAATATTATAGAAGCTAATATTACTAAAATGCCCCATTTACTGATTGCTGGTTCTACTGGTAGTGGTAAGTCAGTAGCTATCAATACGATCATCACTGGTATTTTAATGAAGTCTAAACCAAATGAAGTTAAACTGATTTTGATTGATCCAAAGATGGTTGAATTAAATGTTTATAATGGAATTCCTCACTTGTTGATACCAGTAGTTACAGATGCTAGACGAGCTGCTGGAGCGCTACAAAAAGCAGTTAAAGAAATGGAACGCCGTTATAAATTATTTGCTGAGACTAGTCACCGTAACATTGGTGAGTATAACGCCGACGTTGATAAGTTCAATGAAACTGCAGCTGACGAGGATAAGATGGAGCGCTTGCCATTTATTGTCGTTATCGTTGATGAATTGTCTGACTTGATGATGGTAGCTGGACATGAAGTAGAAGCAGCTATCGTTCGTTTAGCTCAAATGGCCCGTGCGGCTGGATTACACATTATTATTGCAACCCAACGTCCATCAGTTGATGTCATTACAGGTTTGATCAAAGCCAATATTCCATCGAGAATGGCTTTTGCCGTTTCCAGTGGGGTCGATTCAAGAACAATTCTAGACTCAGTTGGAGCTGAGAAGCTCTTAGGACGAGGAGACATGCTTTTCCAACCAATTGGGAAGAGTAAGCCAATTCGACTTCAGGGAGCTTATATTTCCGAATCAGAGGTTGAAAATGTTGTGAAGTTTGTCAGTGAACAACAAGAAGCTCATTACGATGAAGAAATGATTCCTACTGATATTGAAGAAGGCGGCAGTGATAGTGATAAACCAGAAGATGAATATTGGGATGATGCTGTCGATATGATTGTTAAAGGACAATCAGCTAGTGTTTCTATGCTTCAAAGAAGATTCGCTATCGGTTATAATCGAGCTGCAAGAATGGTTGACGAAATGGAGAATAAGGGTATCGTTGGACCATCAGAAGGAAGTAAGCCACGAAAAGTATTAATTACTCCAGAACAATTAGAAACAATAAGAAAAAATCAGGTGAAAAATTGAGAAAAACATTAGCAAAGAATATTTTCTTAAATATAAATTCGATCAAAAAATTTCGAACTATTAAAATTCAAGTCGATTTTCTTCGTCCTTTGAAAAAAGAGGAGACCACAAGTCGTCGATTATTAGCCAACGTCATGTCTAACTCAACGGCCAATTATCCCAGTTTTCGATCGATAAATGACCGCGAAATGGAATTGTACGGTTCTGAAATCAATGTCTTTACGCGGAATCTTTTAAATTTCAATGATTTAGCTTTCAGTGTTGAATTCGCTGATCCTAATTTTTTGATTGATGGTCAAACGCAGATCAAAGATAATTTGGAATTGTTGAATGAAATAATTTTTAAGCCAAATTTAGCTGGAAAAGAATTTGATCACATATCTTTTGAGACTGAAAAGCGTAATTTAATATCTAATTTAATTTCAATTCAAGATAATCAAGATTTAGTTAGCACTTTAGGTTTAACGAAATTAATCTATCAAAATAATCCTGACCGTCAGGTACCAATTTTTGGTAGTGTCGATCAATTAAATAATTTAACGAATGAAAAATTATTGGAAATGTATCAAGATGTAATTCAAAACGACACTATTGTCATTAATGTCGTTGGAAATGTTGATGAAGAAAAATTTGCAGAAGATATTTTAACTAGTGGTTTTTATACTCAAATGAATAGTGAACGTCCTGATTTAAAAATTGAATTTGATAAGTTTAATCAATTGATTGCTAATCCGGCTGAAAAAATCGAACATAAACATCTTAATCAGAGTCGTATTGCGTTAGCTTTCGCAACTGAAGGTGTTTCTAAGAAGTTTAATCGTTTAGCGCCTCAAATCATGAATTTAATTTTGGGTGGAGACGACCAATCACAATTGTTTCAACAAGTTCGTGAGAAAAATAGTTTAGCTTACTCAGTCTCTAGTACATACCAACCATTGAGTCATTTGGTTACGATTCAAGCCGGATTAGATTCTGATTCAGTTCAAAAAGCTTTAGAATTAATTAGCCAACAAATTGATTTTATTAAAAATGGTAAATTTAGTGATAATCAAGTCCAACACGCTCAAAAAGTTATGTTGACAAGACGAAAGATAGCAACGGATTCGATTCAATACTACATTATGCGTAGTATTTGGGAAACCGTTTATCCAAAGACTTTGATGAGTGATGAACAATTTCAAGCAGAATTAGATAATTTAGATCGTGAACATATTGCCAGTGTAGCTAATAATCTGCATGCTATAGCACAATATCAGTTGATTGGAGATTCAAATGACTGAAAAGTTAGAAAAACAAACTAAAAAATTAAATAATGGACTGCAAATTAATGTCGTACCAATGCCAGGATTTAATCAAGTTTATGGTGTAGCGATGGCAAATTTTGGGTCAGTAGATACGCAAACAAACAAAGGGACATTACCTGCTGGAATTGCCCATTTTATAGAACATAAATTGTTTGCCAAACCTAACTATGATGTGTCAGAGAAATTTGCTCAATATGGTGCTAATTCTAATGCCTATACTAGTTATACGAAAACAGCCTATTTATTCCAGACTTTAGATAATCCTTATGATAATCTGAAAATTTTATTGGATTTAATTCAGAATCCTTACTTTACAGATAAGAATGTTGCATCTGAACGAGGAATAATTGACCAAGAAATTCAAATGTATCTCGATATGCCGGAGTGGGTTTTGGAACAGCGAATTTTAAGTAAATTGTATCCTAATGACCCAATCGCAGAGGATATTGCTGGTTCAAGTGATTCATTGAAACAAATCAACCGTCAGAATTTATTGTCAACTTATCAACAAAATTATCGACCTGATAATATGAATTTAGTTTTAGTTGGGGATGTGGATTTTGAAAAGGTTGAAAATATTGTTGAAAAGTCTAATTTTCATCAAGTTGATACGCCACTACAAAAGATCAATCGTCAGTTCGATCCAATTGGTCGAGGCGGCTTTGAAAAGATGGATATCAGCCAAGCTCGCAGTGCCTATGGAATTAGAATCGATACAGAAATGTCTGGCTATAATTTAGTGAAGGAACAATTTCAATTAAATATGATTATGGAGACTTTAATTGGAGAATCTTCTAAGAATTATCAAGAAATGAGTAATTTAGGTCTAATTGATGATAGTTTTTCTTATAATGTAGTTGCAGAAAATAACTATTGTTTTATCATAATTAGTGGATCAAATAATAATCCCCAAAAATTTCAAGAATATCTACGTAATCATTTAACCTATGACTCATTAAAAGAAGTTTTAACCGATGCAAAATTTAACAGAATTAAACGTGATGCGATTGGTTCTTACTTATTTGCTCAAAATGCACCTGAAGCAATTGCTAATCAGATGGCTGAACTTTATTTTTATGATGTTGATTACTTAGAATTGATCAATATGATTGACTCAATAAAAAAAGAAGATGTCTTAATGATTGCAGAGAAATTTCTAAAAGATAATAACAGCACTTATTACAATCTTTTGCCAAATAGGAAGTAAATTATGTATGCATTAGTTATGGGAAGTTCCGGTGATATTGGTGCAAGTAGTGCTAAAAAGCTAGCTGATAAAGGCTGGTCATTGTATTTGCACTACAATCAAAATCGTGAACGAATCGAAAAATTACGAATCGAACTTGTAGAAAAATATCCGAAACAAGATTTTATTCCTATCAAATTCAATATGGAACAAGATTCAGTTGAACAATTAACCAGTCAGGTTTTTGGGCTAGATGCGATAGTTTTCGCTCAAGGCAACACTTACTATAAATTGTTAGTTGATATCTCTGAGAAAGAAATTGACTCTTTATGGAATATTCATGTAAAACTACCTATTTTAATTTTACAGGCACTACAAGATAAGTTAGCCAAGACGCATCATGGTCGAATTGTTTTTATTGGCTCAATTTATGGAAAAATTGGTTCAGCGATGGAAGTAGTGTATAGCACTGTCAAAGGAGCAATGTCTTCGTTTGCAGATGCATATGCTAAAGAAGTAGCTTCCTTAGGAATCTCTGTAAATGTTGTTGCTCCAGGAGCTGTTAATACTAAGATGAATACCCAAGAATTTTCAAGTGAAGATCTTGAAAGCGTCAAAGAGGAAATTCCAGCTGATAGGTTAGCAAACCCTGATGAGATAGCTGATTTGGTTAGTTATTTGGTTAATATAAAATCAAATTATTTAACAGGCCAGACAATTTATTTTGCAGGTGGTTGGTTGCTGTAAGCTCGCTAGTAGTTAGATAATAATATATGTTATACTTAGAAAAATTAGTTAATCGGTGGTAAATAATGGACGAAATTGGCCAAAAGTTAAGAAATGCGCGTATCAAAAAAGGATACACAATTGATGATTTACAACAAATCACAAAAATTCAAAAAAGATATTTAATTGCTATTGAAGAAGGTCAATTTGATCATCTTCCTGGTGATTTCTATGTCAGAGCTTTTATCAAGCAATATTCTGATGCCGTTGGTATTTCAAGTGATGACTTGTTGGAAGAATATAAGTCAGACATTCCTAATTCCCAACCTACTCAAGAGTCTGCTCCTGAGGAAACTAAGACTAGAAGTATCAAGGAAGAATCAAATTCTTTCTTCTCCAATTTGGGTAACTATATTCCTCAAATTGTCGTTGGTATCATAATTGTTGTAATTATTGGTGTTATTGCATTTGGTATGATTCACAAGAATCAAAGTTCATCAAGTGTGACGATTCCAAAGGACAATACTGAACAAACAACAAAGAAAGCCAAGAAGACAACTAAAAAGAAGACTGCTGAGAAAGCAGACAAGAAAACAGAAACTAAGTCTAAAGAAACAACAGTCAAAGAGTCTGACACTGAAGGAACATATACGATTACTAATGTTCCAAGTGATGGCTTAAAAGTTGTTGTTGAAGGTAGTAATGGTCAAGCTTGGATTCAATTCAAGGAAGGCGACAACACTACTTGGCAACAAGCTCTTAGTGCTGACGAAAAGAAGGAAACTACTGTTCCTAGTGATACAACAACTTTCACTATTCAAACTGGTAATGTTAATAACACTAAAATTACCATCGGTGGTAAAGATGTTGATCTATCTAAATCACAAAGTGGTAGCACTATCGTCAAAACTTTGACATTTAATATTGAAAAATAAAATAATGGTGTCTAATCTTTATGGGTAGACACCATTATTTTGTCAAAATTATTATTCTTGGAGGATTTTTCAATGGTTTGGAATGTACCAAATAAATTAACCATGTTACGAATTATTTTAATTCCGGTATTTATTATTTTATTAGCTTTTAATTGGAGTGGTTTGGGAGATATTTATGTTGCAAATGATTTGATCCCTGTCAATCATGTTTTGGCAACTTTTGTTTTCATCATTGCTTCGTTGACAGACTTGTTGGATGGTAAAATTGCTCGTAAGTATCATTTAGTATCTAACTTCGGTAAATTTGCCGATACGTTAGCTGACAAGATGTTAGTTATGACAGCTTTTATCTTCTTAGTAAGTTTTAAGATGGCTCCGGCTTGGGTCGTTGCAATTATCGTTTGTCGGGAGTTAGCAGTTACTGGTTTAAGAACTATCGTTTTGGAAGCTGGTGGTAAAGTAATGGCTGCTCAAATGCCAGGTAAGATCAAAACCACAACACAAATGTTGGCCATCATTTTCTTGTTGATGCACAATATTTTCTTCTCTGCTATCAATATTCCAATTGGCGAGATTTTCTTATATATTTGTTTGATTTTCACTATTTATTCAGGTGCTGATTACTTTATTCAAAGTAAAGATATTTTCAAATCTTAATACGTAATTTGAAAGAGAGAGCAATGAAAAAAGAGATAGAGTTTTTGAAAAAAATTGAACGTCAAGATTTTGAAAAGGGGATCCCAGAAGAATTCAAGAATTTTCCTAAACAAACAGTTGATTTGTTGAAGAAAATGAATTTGAAGATCACTGCAGCAGAAAGTTTGACTGCAGGGATGTTTCAAGCAGCTGTTGCGACAATTCCAGGTGCATCGAACGTTTTTGATGGTGGTTTTGTTACCTATGCGGATTCGATCAAAGTCCAATTGCTGGGAATGGATCCACAGTTGATTGAGGATAATACAGTCGTCAGTGGACCGGTAGCTTTGGCAATGGCCAAATTGTCTGCTGAAAAAATCAAAGCTGATATCGGCGTTGGATTTACAGGCGTAGCTGGTCCTGATCCATTGGAAGGGAACCCTGTAGGTACAGTCTTTATCAGTGCTTATAACCGGACAAATAACGAAAAAATCGTCAAAGAATTTCATTTTTCAGGATCTCGTCAGGCTATTCGAGAAAAGTCGGTTCTTTGTGGATTTGCTCTCGTTCAAGAAATATTATAACGGACAAACATTTGTTCGCTTTTTTCTTGCTTTTTTGATGAATTACTAATAATATAACTATTGATGAATGCATTAGGAGGAAAGCAATTTGGCTAAAGATGAACGACAAAAGGCTTTAGATGTAGCCTTAAAGAAAATTGAAAAGGATTTTGGTAAGGGTGCCATTATGAGAATGGGTGATGACTTGAATACTCAGATCTCAACTGTTTCTAGTGGTTCACTTGCACTTGATAATGCATTAGGTGTCGGTGGTTTTCCACGAGGAAGAATCGTAGAAATATATGGACCTGAAAGTTCTGGTAAAACAACCGTTGCTTTACATGCCGTTGCTGAAGTTCAAAAGCAAGGTGGTACTGCAGCATATATCGATGCTGAAAATGCCATGGATCCCGCTTATGCAACTGCTTTGGGTGTTAATATCGATGACTTATTGTTATCACAACCTGATACAGGTGAACAAGGATTAGAGATTGCTGATGCTTTGGTATCTAGTGGTGCAGTCGATATCGTCGTTGTCGATTCTGTTGCTGCTTTAGTTCCACGTGCAGAAATTGAAGGTGAAATGGGAGATTCCCACGTTGGTCTTCAAGCACGTTTAATGTCACAAGCCTTGCGTAAACTATCTGGTTCAATCAACAAGACTAAGACGATTGCTTTGTTTATTAATCAAATTCGTGAAAAAGTCGGAATCATGTTTGGTAATCCAGAAACTACTCCTGGTGGCCGTGCCTTGAAATTTTATTCAACAATCAGACTAGAAGTGCGCCGTGCTGAACAGATCAAAGATGGTTCTGATGTAATTGGTAATCGTACTAAAATAAAAGTTGTTAAGAACAAGGTTGCCCCACCATTTAAGATTGCCTTGGTAGATATTATGTATGGTCATGGTATCTCTCAAACTGGTGAATTAGTCGATATGGCGGTCGACAAAGATATTATTGATAAGAGTGGTTCATGGTACTCTTATGGTGAAGAACGAATTGGTCAGGGTCGTGAAAATGCTAAGACCTACCTAGCTGATAATCCTGACAAAATGGAAGAAATTAAGCAAAAGGTTCGTAAAGCTTATGGCATGGATGGCAAATCAGAAGATGAAGAAAAGTCTGATGATACTAAAGATGTCAAAAGTACAAAAAAAGATGAAAAATCAACTAAAAAAGATGACGAAGCGCTAGATTTAAATCTTGAAGCTGATAAAAAAGAAAATAAATAAGAGAAAAGAGGCCGATTGTGTCTCTTTTTTTCTTTTTAGTTGGTTGACAGGCGATATTTATTCTATAATATTAAGTTGTATGTAATAATCTGCAACATTTAAATTTTTACAAACACATTTTTAAAAGCAAATATGGAGGTGATGGCATGTATCCTGCTATCATAACCTTCTCTTTCGCTCTAGTAACATTAATTGTGGGTGTCCTTTTCGGATATGCTCTCTGTAAAGATGCCTATGAGAAAAAACTTTCACAAGCTAAACAAACGGCTGAAGATATCGTTTCAGACGCCAAAAAGGCTGCCAAGTCTTTGAAAAAAGAAACATTGCTTGAAGCCAAGGACGAAATTCATCAGTATCGTGAGAAACAAGAAGATGAATTGAAGGAACGTCGTAAAGATATTCAGAAACAAGAAAATCGTGTTCTCGAAAGACAAGACATTTTGGATAAAAAAGACCAAACGCTTGAAAAACGTGAGGACAATATCGAGAAAAACGAGAATAATCTTACAGCACGTCAACAAAAACTTGATGAAAAATCTAAACAATTGACTGATACTCTTGAAAAACAGCAAGCGGAGCTGGTAAGAGTAAGTAACTTAACTCGTGAACAAGCGAGAAAAATCATTCTTGATAAGTTAAATAAAGAATTGGTTCATGAACGTGCCAAAATGATTAAAGAAAGTGACGAACAGGCTAAACAGACATCTGAAAAAGATGCTAAAGCTTTGATCGTTGCAGCTATACAAAGAAGTGCAGCTGACACTGTTTCAGAATCGACCGTTACAACCGTTACATTGCCTAACGAAGACATGAAGGGGAGAATCATCGGTCGTGAGGGTAGAAATATCCGGACTATTGAAGCGTTAACGGGGGTTGACTTGATAATCGACGATACTCCAGAAGCAGTTGCTTTAAGTGCTTATGATCCAGTCAGACGAGAAATTGCGCGTATGGCTTTGGAAAAATTGATCGAAGATGGAAGAATTCATCCAGCCCGTATTGAAGAAATGGTAGATAAGGCTAGAAAAGAAATGGATGATCATATTCGTGAAGTTGGTGAACAAACTGTTTATAGTTTGGGAATCAGTTCAGTTAATCCTGATTTGATCAAGATTATTGGACGTATGGAATATCGTACGAGTTACGGTCAAAATGTTTTGAATCACTCAATTGAAGTCGCTAAATTATCCGCTGTAATGGCTTCAGAGTTGGGTGAAGATGTTATGTTAGCAAAACGAGCAGGTTTATTACACGATATCGGTAAAGCTATCGATCGTGAAGTTGACGGGTCCCACGTAGAAATTGGCGTGGATATCGCAACTAAGTATAAAGAACCAGAAGTGGTCATTAATACGATTGCTTCACATCATGGGGATGTTGAACCAACATCATTAATTGCAACAATTGTTGCGGCGGCTGATGCAATTTCTGCATCGCGTCCTGGTGCTAGATCAGAATCGATGGAGAATTACATTCACCGTCTTGAGAAATTGGAAGAAATTTCTGATAAACATGAAGGTGTTGATCATAGTTATGCTATTCAAGCTGGTCATGAGATTCGTGTCATGGTCAAACCTGAACAAATTTCTGACGATCAAGCTGCAATTTTGGCTCGAGATATTAAAGGTGAGATTGAAGACAACCTTGAATATCCTGGACATATCAAAGTTACAGTTGTTCGTGAAGTCAGAAAAGTTGAATTAGCAAAATAATAATTATTATTGAGGGGTGTATCAAAAGGGTACACTCTTTTTTTATTTTCTTTTAGATTAAGGGTCTGGTATTGTATAATTGTTTTATCAATGGAAAGTGAGTTTTTCTAAAATGTCGGTTATGTTTAGTGTAATAGTAAAATTATTTTTAACGATGATCCTGTCGGCCGCAATAACTCCTTTCGTAGTGAAATTAGCCTATATTTTAGGAGCTGTGGATAAACCAAATGCTCGGCGAGTAAATATTAAGCCAATGCCCACAATGGGTGGACTGGCTATTTTTATTGCGTTTAATTTCTCAACGTTTGTCTTATTGCGTGAACAATTTCCTACTCATGAGTTGTTCAGTGTTTTCTTGGCTGAATGTATTATTATTTTGACGGGGATTATTGATGATATTAGAGAGTTATCTCCCAAAGCTAAGTTGGCTGGTATTTTAGCAGCATCTTTAGTGATTTATTTCTTAGCGGGAATAAGAATGAATGAGGTCACTTTGCCAATCTTTGGTTCATTCCAATTGGGCTGGTGGAGTTTACCAATTACCATCATTTGGATCATAGCCATTACTAATGCCGTCAATTTGATTGATGGACTTGACGGGTTAGCAACGGGTGTTTCAATCATAGCTTTGTTTACCATGGGGGTTATGGCATATTTCTTCTTGAATATGACAAATGTCTACGTCGCAATTTGGATTTTTGCGATGGTAGCGGCTTTGATTGGTTTCTTGCCACATAATTTCCATCCAGCAAGTATTTTCTTAGGCGATACAGGTTCGCTCTTTATTGGTTTTATGATGGCCGTGTTCTCTTTGAAGGGGCTAAAAAACGTAACTTTCATAAGTTTGTTGATGCCAGTGGTTATTATGGGTGTACCAATTACAGATACTGTTTATGCAATTTTAAGAAGATTATTGAATAAAAAGCCGATTATGCAAGCAGATAAACATCATTTACATCATCGTTTGATGCAGTTAGGTTTGTCTCATCGTCAGACTGTTTTAGTAATTTACGGACTATCATTAGTTTTTGCTTTTATTTCATTGTTGTATCCATTGTCAACTTTGTGGGGTAGCGTTTTATTAACAGTTGGCGTATTGATTGGTTTGGAATTATTTATTGAATCGATTGGTTTACTTGGTGATGATCGTCAGCCTTTATTACGGGCAATCCAAAGATTCGTTAAAAGAATGGAAAAGAAAGATTAGCAAGCGTCGTTATAGCGCCTGCTTTTTTTGTCTCTGGAGATATTCTACAAATCTTAGACGCCCTAAAGATTGCGTTCTACTCTTTGTAGGTAGTAAATATACTTAGCTCCCTTTAAATTTTAATCGAGGAGGATTTCAACATGGAATTAAGTGAACAATTGAAGAGGTATCGCAAGCAAAATAATTTAACTCAACGGGAATTAGCTTTGAAATTAAATGTTTCTGATAAGACAATTTCTAGTTGGGAAACTGGACGAACATATCCTGATATTTCCCTGTTGATCAATTTAAGTTCTATTTTGAATGTTTCCTTAGATGAATTTTTAAAAGGAGATTTTAAAACGGTGCAAAAAATTGATAAAGATTTGAAATTAAAGCGGGTTTATAAAAAATGGTTAATAGCAATTTTAGTATTAGTTTTTGCTGTTGGAGGAGCTTTTTATTTTTTATCAACTTACCAATATAAAAATGTTATGATTGATCGATTTAATCCACTGCTAGAGACAAAAATTGGTTATGCTGCTTTGCCAACTGAAAAGACCGCTGTTGCTTCAGACTATGAGACTGTTAAAAATTCTCATGGTAAAACTAAAAAGATTTTGGGTTCGCCTTATAAAAATATGGTTGTAACTGATAATGCTTGGGGAGACTCTTCATTTTTGACTTTTTATGGTGGCTTAGCTCCTAAAAATAAATCTTATGCAATGGTAAAACATCGTGGTAGCTATGTTTCTAGAATTAATTTTGTCGATTGGGGATCAATTCCTAAATCTATTCGTAATAATATGTATCGAGATTATGAAAAATATCGAGAGATGTATCAAATCTTTAAGGAAAGCCAAAAAGCGCATCAAGGAAGCAATGCTCCAGTTTTTACTGTGCAGACAGGTAGATACTAAAAAAATCCGGTTCGTTTTTTTGCGAATCGGATTTTTTAATTGGCTTCAATTGGAACTTGTTTGTAAGTTTTTTGAGTTTCCTTTAATTGAATTTGGTTTTGGAATAAGTCTTTGATATTTTGTACAGCTTGATCAACCACATTTAAATCTAAATAAATTTCACATTTAATATCGGTAGTGAACTGTTTATTTTCAAGGTTTATCTTTTCATTTTTAGCATAGTTGTCGAATTTATCAAACAGATGATATGGAATCGTTAGTTCGAATCCCTGTTGAATACGATTTTCAACTAAGCCAATTTCTTTGACTGCTTCAGCAGTGGTTGAAGAATAAGCCCTGATGAGGCCACCAGCTCCTAATTTGATACCACCGAAATATCTAGTAACGACGACTGCCACATTTTGCAATTCTTGTTGTTGCAAGACGTTTAAAATTGGTGATCCGGCAGTTCCACTGGGTTCACCATCATCTGACATACGTTCGATCAGAACATTTTCTTTGACGATAAAGGCCGTGCAATTATGAGTTGCTCCAGATTCTTGTTGACGAATTTTTTTGATGAAATCGTTAGCTTCATCTTCAGAAAAGACTTGAGCGACATGTGCAATGAAACGAGATTTTTTAATGTCTTTTTCGTGACTGCCAGTTTGGGCGATTGTTTTATAATTTTCCAAAAATAATGACTCCTTTGCGTATTTTTTTATATGGATAAAATAAATGAATATTTGGGTGGTCGCATACTCAATGCGGCTAATTTAGAGAATGAAGATTTATATAGGCTCCAAACATTGGGAGGCGTAATTTGTGATGCAACTTTTAAAAAAGACAATAAATTATTTTGTCGGCGTTGTTTAATGGAAATCGAAAAGTTACCGATTGATTTTCAATATTGTCGCCACTGTATTAACTTAGGAAAAATTCAAGTAAACGATAAGTTAATAATTACTCCAACAGACGTCTCTTATCCAGTTCAGAGCCAATACCTACGATGGAATGGGCAATTAACTTCGAATCAACAAAAAGGTGTCAGAGAGCTTATAAATGCTTTCCAAAAGAAGCAAAATCATTTAGTTTGGGCTGTAACGGGCGCTGGTAAAACAGAAATGATTTTTCCCTTAATTGAACAAACTTTAAAAGAAGGCCGACGAGTGGCAATGTGTTCACCTCGGGTCGATGTCTGTATTGAATTATTCCCACGAATTCAAAAAGTTTTTCCTAGAACTTCAATTGGACTTTTTCATGGCAAGAGTGAAGAAAAATATCATTTGACTCAGATTGCCATTATGACAGTTCATCAATTGATTCGTTTTGAGCATGCCTTTGATGTTTTGATAATTGATGAAGTAGATTCATATCCCTTGGCTGGAAACGAAATGCTTCATAGAGCTATTAATAAGGCTAAAAAAACTAGTGGGATGATCGTCTATTTATCAGCCACGCCACCTAAAAAATTAATTCAAGATGTTCAAAAAGAAAAAATCACCTTGAGTAAATTGTATCAAAGATTTCACGGACACCCATTACCTGAACCAAGATGTCATTTATTATTTAAAAAAATTGATTTTTGGGGCATTAATCCTCAACTGCGTTATAAATTAAATAAAATGATTAATAATAAACAACGTTTTATGTTATTTTTTCCACAAATTCCAATTATGAAATCATTCGCCAAACAATTAGAAAAATTATATCCAACATTAACTTTTGTCGATGTAAGTTCCAAGGATAAACAACGATTAGAAAAAGTTCAACTATTTCGCGAGCAAAAAGTTCAAGCCATTTTAACAACGACGATTTTGGAGCGTGGAGTAACCTTTAAAAAAATCACAGTAATTGTCTTGGAAGCACAGGCCAAGGAATTTACGAAGACAACATTAATTCAAATAGCTGGTCGAGCTGGTCGTGGTAAGGATTCCTATGATGATGAAGTACATTTTTATTACCAATATTATACGGATCAAATACGCTTAGCTTGTGCAGAAATAAAATACTTAAATCGGCAGGCCAAAAAATGAAATGTCTTAATTGTGGTTCAGAAATAAATAATAATTTAAAAATATCAGAAATATTTTCGTTTAAAGCTCAAATACCAAATTATATTTGTGATTTATGCCGCAGTCAGTTGCAACCATTAGCAGGGCGGGATAATTGTCCACGTTGTCATAAGCCAAATATTGGGACAATTTGTTCTGATTGTCTGATGTGGGAGAATAAATATCAAATAATCAATTGTCATCAGGCGTTGTTCGAGTATAATCAGTTCATACACAGCTACTTCAAGCTGTATAAAAGATACGGAGATGTCTTGTTAGCACGATTATTTTATCAAGATATAAAGAAATGGTCCTTAAAGCATTCATTTGATGTAGTTACTTACATTCCTGCTAGCCCGAGTCATCTTCAAGCACGAGGTTTTGATCCAGTTTATGAATTATATAAAGATATTTTTGAATTGAAAGAACTTTTGGCAAAGAGAGATGCTGACAAACCACAAGCTCAAAAAAATCGCTTGGAACGCCTGCAGACTCCACAAACTTTTTATCCGCTACCAGAGTTAAAACAAATTCAAAAAAATCAAAGCATTTTGATTTTAGATGATATTTATACGACTGGACGTACTTTGATGCATAGTCATGAAATATTTAAGCGAGCTGGTTTTTCTAATATTTCAACATTTTCATTATCTAGGTAGTGTAAACGTTGTCATAAAGGCGTAAGAATATTATAATTACATTAAAGAGATGTAAGGACACTCTTTAATTTCCTATCGTCGGAAGGAGAGATTATTATGTTAACTATTAATGTACGTGGTGAAAATATTGAAGTAACTTCATCAATTCGCGAATACGTCGAAAAAAGACTTTCCAAAATGGAAAAATACTTTAGTGATGGAAGCAATCCAATTGCTCATGTAAACTTGAAAACATACCCTTCAAAAGGTACAAAGGTTGAAGTAACAATTCCACTACCATATATCACATTGAGAGCTGAGGAAGTAAATGATGATTTGTATGCCGGAATTGATTTAGTTGTTGATAAGCTTGAAAGACAAGTAAAGAAATTCAAGACACGTGTAAATCGTAAGAGTCGCGAGGGCGGCAGTGTAAAGGATCTTCCTTTGAATGACATTACACCAAAAGATACAGAAGAAGATAAATCACAAATTGTTAGAACAAAGCGGTTATCATTGAAACCAATGGATGCCGAAGAGGCTGTTCTACAAATGGAAATGTTGGGCCATGAATTCTTTATCTTTGAGGATTCAGAAACAAATGGGGCAAGCATTGTTTATAAACGTAACGATGGTAAATATGGTCTAATTGAAACTAACGAATAAAAATAATTTTTAAGCTGAGGTTAATTGATGCCTCGGCTTTTTTTGCGCTTATGGCTGAATTGTAAAGCTTTCTTAACACAAAAAGTTGTGCAAATGGTGTATCATAGTAATCCTGAAAAGTCTGTTTAATTGATATTAAGTTTAAAAGTTTAAAAATTAATGCTACTATTAAGAGTATGTTTATAACACTTAGGAGAGATATATTAAAATGGCAAATCCACTAAGAAGATGGGTCGAAAGTGATAAAAGAGAAGTCAAACGTATGGGCAAGATTGCCGATAAGGTTGAAAGCTATGCTGATGAGTACAGTAAGCTGTCAGATGACGATCTAAAAGCTAAGACTCCACAATTTAAAGAAAGATTAGCTAAAGGTGAAACTCTAGATGATATTTTGCCTGAAGCTTTTGCTACAGCTCGTGAAGGTGCAAAAAGAGTACTTGGACTCTATCCATTTAGAGTTCAATTAATTGGTGGTATTACTTTGCACGAAGGTAATATTGCTGAAATGAAAACTGGTGAAGGTAAGACTTTGACAGCTACATTGCCAGTATATTTGAATGCTCTTGAAGGCAAAGGTGTACACGTTGTTACAGTTAACGAATATTTGTCAGGCCGTGATGCTAAACAAATGGGTGAATTGTACAATTGGCTAGGTCTATCAGTTGGACTAAACATTAATAGTATGAGTTCTGAAGAGAAACGTGATGCTTACAATTGTGATATTACTTATTCAACTAATAGTGAACTTGGCTTTGACTATTTGCGTGATAACATGGTTGTTTACAAAGAACAAATGGTTCAACGTCCACTTCACTATGCTATTGTCGATGAAGTTGATTCAATTTTAATTGATGAAGCTAGAACTCCTCTGATTATTTCTGGTGCGGCTGAAAAATCAACGGCTATGTACGTTCGTGCTGATCGTTTTGCCAAAACTCTTGAAAAAGATGATTACAAGATTGATTGGCCAACTAAGTCAATCAGTTTGACTGAAACAGGAATTAGAAAAGCTGAAGATTACTTTGGCCTAGATAATCTTTATGATATTGATAATACAGTTTTGAATCACCATTTGGATCAAGCTTTGCGTGCTAATTACATCATGAGTTTGAATATCGACTACGTGGTTCAAGAGGGCGAGGTTAAAATCGTTGACCAATTTACTGGTCGTGTTATGGATGGTCGTCGTTACTCTGATGGACTACACCAAGCTATTGAAGCTAAAGAAGGCGTAGAGATTCAAGACGAAACTAAGACTATGGCTAACATCACTTATCAAAACTTCTTCCGTATGTATGATAAGTTAGCTGGTATGACTGGTACTGCTAAGACTGAAGCAGAAGAATTTAGAGAGATCTATAACATGGAAGTTATTTCAATCCCTACTAATAAACCAGTTATCCGTGTTGATAAAGATGACGTTTTGTATCCAACTTTGAAGAGTAAATTTGCGGCGGTTGTCCGTGAAATCAAGAAACGCCATGCTAAAGGTCAGCCATTACTAGTTGGTACCGTTGCGGTTGAATCTTCGGAATACTTATCTAAATTATTAGATAAGGAAGGTATTCCACATGCTGTCTTGAATGCTAAGAACCACGCTAAAGAAGCTGAAATCATCATGAACGCTGGTCAACGTGGTGCTGTTACGATTGCTACTAACATGGCTGGTCGTGGTACTGATATTAAGCTTGGACCTGGTGTTGTTGAACTAGGTGGTCTATGTGTTATTGGTACTGAACGTCACGAATCACGTCGTATCGATAATCAATTGCGTGGACGTTCAGGTCGTCAAGGTGATCCTGGTGTAACACAATTTTACATGTCACTAGAAGATGACTTAATGAAGCGTTTTGGTTCAGATCGAATCAAACGTGTTCTAAAAACTTTGAAGATTGAAGATGACGATGCTGTTATCCAAAGTAAGATGATGACTCGCCAAGTTGAATCTGCTCAAAAGCGTGTTGAAGGTAATAACTACGATACACGTAAGAACACTCTTCAATATGATGATGTTATGCGTGAACAACGTGAAGTTATTTATAAAGAAAGAATGGAAGTTATCACTGAAGACAAAGATCTTGATAAAGTGTTGCTTCCTATGATTGAAAGAACTATCAAAGCGCAAGTTGACGTTCATACACAAGGCAAGGAAGAAGATTGGGAACTTGAAGCTATTGCTGACTTTGCCAAAGCTGCCTTGGTCAATGACGATCAAATGAGTGTTGTTGACTTACAACTTAAGAAACCCGAAGAAATTGTTAAGTATTTGATGGATTTTGTTCACAAGAATTACGAACAGAAGAAACAACAACTTGGTGATCCTTCTCAAATGCTAGAATTTGAAAAAGTTGTTATACTTAGAGTCGTTGATGAACATTGGACTGATCATATCGATGCTATGGATCAATTACGTCAATCAATTGGTTTACGTGGATACGGACAATTGAATCCTTTGGTTGAGTACCAAGAAGAAGGATATCGTATGTTTGAAGAAATGGTTTCAGATATTGAATATGATGTTACAAGACTATTCATGAAGGCCGAAATTAGACAAAATATGGAAAGATAAAAGCGGGCCAAATGGCCTGCTTTTTTTATAGGTGACGTTATGGAATTTGGTGAAATTAAAAATAAAATTTCCGAGATGGAAGACAAAATAAAGCAGTTTAGGGGGTCTCTTTGACTTAGAAAATCTTGAAGAGAGCATTGCTGAAAATGAACATCAGATGACCGAAAATGGTTTTTGGGATGATCATGAAAAAGCTCAAAAGTTAATTGATGAAACTAATACTTTGAAAGACAAATTTGATAATTTTAAAGAATTAAGTGAAGGATTGGAAAATTTGCAAGTTTTAGCTGAACTTTATCAAGATGATCCTGAAGATGATTTGATGCAACAATTAGTAGACGATTCGTCTAAATTGGCTGAAAAACTACGTTCATATGAGTTAATGATGTTATTAGCTGAACCATATGATTCCCACAATGCAATTTTGGAAATTCATCCTGGAGCTGGTGGAACTGAATCGCAAGACTGGGGTTCTATGTTGTTGAGAATGTATCAAAGATGGGCCGAACAGCATAATTTTTCAGTCGAGATCGAAGATTATCAACCAGGTGATGAAGCTGGAATCAAGAGTGTTTCGATGATGATCCGTGGTAAAAATGCTTATGGATTGTTGCGTTCCGAACGAGGAGTTCATCGACTAGTTAGAATTTCTCCGTTCGATTCTGCTGGCCGCCGTCACACGTCATTTGCTTCAGTTGACGTGATGCCAGAATTGGACGATAGTATTCACGTTGATATTAATGACGACGATTTGCGAGTAGATGTCTTTAGATCTTCTGGAGCTGGTGGTCAACACATCAACAAGACTTCTTCAGCGGTAAGAATTACTCATTTGCCAACAGGTATCGTTGTCAGTTCGCAAGCACAACGTTCACAATTGCAAAACCGTGAAACAGCTATGAACATGTTGAAGGCTAAGTTGTTCCAAAGAGAAGAGGAAGAACGTGCCAAGAAGCATGCCGAGATCCAAGGTGAACAACTAGATATTGGTTGGGGTTCACAGATTCGTTCGTATGTATTTCATCCATATACTATGGTCAAAGATCATCGCTCAAATTACTCCACTAGCAATGGTCAAGGCGTTATGGATGGTGATTTAGATCCATTTATTTATGCTTATCTCCAATGGAAATTACAAGGAGCCAAATAAAGATGAAGAAAAAAATCTTAGTTGTCGATGATGAACCTTCGATTTTAGAGTTGATTGAATATAACTTGGAAAGTAATGATTATCAAGTATCCACTGCTAAAGACGGTCAGGAAGCTTTTGACAAAGTAACTGGTCAGACTTTTGATTTAATGTTACTAGATCAAATGCTACCCAAGATGAGTGGAATTGAAGTTTTGAAAAAAATGCGTAAATCCGGTAATCTAACACCAGTTATTTTTTTAACAGCTGTAGATTCAGAAGATAACAAGATTGAAGGATTGATCAGTGGTGCAGATGATTATGTCACCAAGCCCTTTAGTGTTAAGGAATTATTAGCTAGAATCGAAGTCGTATTGCGTCGTACTTCAAGTGAACAAAAGAGCAAGACCTTTGAACTTAACACCGATGTCAAGGGACTCATTCTAGATGGTAAGGAAATATCACTAACTAAAAAAGAATATGAACTATTGGAATTTTTAATTAGAAATAAGGGTATTGTCGTTTCTCGTGAGCAAATTTTCGATAATGTCTGGGGGATAAATTCTAATTCGCAAATGCGGATGGTCGATATTCAAATTAGCCACCTTCGTGATAAAATTGAACAGGATACAAAGAACCCACAAATAATAAAAACCGTACATGGATTCGGTTATATTTTAGAGGTATGACATCTTATGAAGAAAAGAATTGGACCAATAGTTGCCATTTTGATTTCTGTCGCAATATTTTTGATTTTAGTTACTTTCTCCGATAGCATTTTGGCAGATTCTCAAAATAATATGTTTACAGAAGAAACCATCTCTTACAAAGAATTAAAGAAAAATCATGAACCAGCAGATGCAGCTAGAATTGCTGGCTTGGATTATGTTGATGCTAGTCAAGAAAATACTGCTATGCAAAAAAAAGCTTATGATATGTACCATAGTGGTCGGACTACTCCGGGCAAGAATTATGTCACTGATAAGAGTTTTACTACTAGAACAATGTATTTCATGTCGAGTTCTAGTCGTCACATTGTAGCTAAGACGTATAATCGTTTTTGGAGTCAAAGCCCAATGACTTTTGTTATCGTAACTTTGATGTACTTTTTGATAACTGATTCGGTAATTTTATTCTATTATCGTAAGCGTCAGCAATTGAGCGCTGATATTAAAAATGTAACTGAGAATTTGCGTCGAGTTCGTAAGGATAAAGAAATGTCTTCTCTGATTTTGTCACCTACAGATGAGTTATACGGTTTGGTAGAACAAACAAACAAAATCAGTATGGACATCAATGAATTACGTGACGACGTTAGATTACGTGAAAGACGTTTTCGTGGATTAGTTGGTCATTTGCCTATTGGGGTCATGCTGTTGAATTCTCAAGGGGATGTCCTATTACACAATCAAGCAATGTCTAGTTTATTAGATGAAAATATATCTAATGATATCCATCCGTTCATTGAAGATGTCAAAACTTATAGCTTAAGTCGAATGATTGAGCATACATTGAAGAAGAATAAAAACCATCATCGTGAGATTCAATTAGTCGGTAATTCGCAAAAATTCGTTGATGCTAACGTTATTCGTTTAATTCATTCACGTGAAGATTATGAACAACAAGTGTTAGTTATTTTGTATGACTTAACGCAAAGTCGTCAAATTGAACGTATGCAAGTGGATTTCGTAAATAATGTTAGTCATGAATTAAAGACACCAGTAACTTCAATAGAGGGCTTTTCAGAGACTTTACTTCATGGTGCCAAAGATGATCCTAAAAAATTAAATCATTTTCTAGAAATTATTCACAGTGAAAGTGTCCGTTTATCTGATTTGATCCAAGACATTTTGTCATTATCTAAAGTTAAACGTGATACGCAAAAAGCTGACACGATTAATTTACATGATGATATTGATCGGATTTTGGACCGTCAATCGATTGCAATCAAGAAACATAATATAACGGTTAAGCAACAATACTTTGGTAATCCTGAAGTAACGATCAATAAAGAAAAAATTAATTTAGTCTTTCGTAATTTGATCAAAAATGCTATTTCTTACAACAAAGAAAATGGCGAGATCGATTTGGAAGTACATCATGATGAAATTGAAAATCGTATTAAATTTGTTATTAAAGATACCGGAATTGGAATTTCTGAAGCAGATCAAGGTCGAATTTTTGAAAGATTTTATCGCGTTGACCGTTCTAGAAGTTTGGAAACTGGTGGAACAGGTTTAGGTTTGGCTATCGTTAAAGAGACCCTTGATACGTTAGATGGAGATATTAGAATCGAGTCTAATAAGGGATTAGGGACAACATTTACAGTTGACATACCACTTTAATAAAATTGCTGCAACAAAATATTTTATTTTGTTACAGCTTTTTTTTATACAAAAAATATACAATTGTGTATTATTCTAGTCGGATAGAGGTGAGAACATTGAAAAAGAGACTTGTTGCATTTTTTGCAATTATGATTCCAATTATTTTTATTTTGAGTGGTTGCAAAGGCACATCAAGCCAAGAGACTATTACAGCAGTTGGTTCGTCAGCTGCTCAACCGTTAGTAGAACTGGCAGGGGAAGAATTTTCGAAGAGCAACCCTAACAGATACGTTAACGTCCAAGGTGGGGGGACCGGTACAGGACTGAGCCAAATTCAACAAGGTGCCGTAAATATCGGTAATTCTGATTTGTACGCTGAACAGAAAAAGGGTATTGACGCTAGTAAACTTGTTGATCATCGAATAGCTGCGGTTGGAATGATTCCAATCGTTAATAAAGACGTCAAAGTTAAATCATTAACTATTAAGCAATTACGTGAGATTTTCTCTGGTGAGATCACTAACTGGAAACAAGTTGGTGGTCAAGATTTAAAGATTACGATAATTAATCGTGCTGACGGTAGTGGTACTAGAGCTGCTTTTGAAAGTGACGTTATGAATGGGGCACCATTCGTCCGTTCACAAGAACAAGATTCTAGTGGAATGGTTCGTCAAATTGTCAACAATACAGCTGGTTCAATTAGTTATTTGGCTATGCCTTATTTAAATGACGCAGTTAAGACCGTAAATATCAATGGTATTGCGCCAACAATTAAAAATATTGAAAACAATAAATGGAAGATTTGGTCATATGAGCATTTGTATACAAATGGACAACCAAGTTCTATGACTAAAGAGTTTCTTGATTTCATTATGACAGATAAGATTCAAAATAAAGTTGTTAAAAAAATGAACTATGTTCCAATCAAAGAAATGAAGTATCAAAAGGATTATAAGGGCAATGTTACGCCCGTTTCAAAGGGGGTAAAGTAATTTGAAAGATCCAATCAAAGAAAGTTTAACGAAAAAATCAGTTTCCGCTAAACGTGAAACTCGCGGTAAGATTATATCTTTCAGTTTTACAGCCGTTATCGTCTTATTAGTGGTTACGATCATTGGTTTTATCGCATCACGTGGGGTTTTGATTTTTATTAAAGATGGAGTAAACCCAATTGATTTTCTAACTCATTCTGTCTGGGCACCAGACAAACTCGATAGTGCTGGACATCCAATTGTAGGAGCTGCACCGATGATTGTCGGTTCGTTTGCAGTTACCTTGATTGCGGCTCTAATCGGTACGCCGTTTGCAATTGCGGCTGCTTTATTTATGACTGAAATTTCGCCTAAATGGGGGCGCAAAATTTTACAACCTGTGATTGAATTATTAGTGGGTATCCCTTCAGTTGTTTATGGATTTATCGGTTTAACAATTGTGGTACCTTTCGTAAGAAAAATTGCTGGTGGTAGTGGATTTGGTATTTTAGCCGGATCATTTGTTCTATTCGTTATGATTTTGCCAACTATTACTTCAATGTCAGTTGATGCACTAAGAGCTGTACCAAGATATTATCGTGAAGCTTCTTTGGCACTAGGTGCTACTAGATGGCAAACGATTCACAAAGTTATCTTACGAGCTGCAACTCCTGGACTATTGACGGCAGTTGTCTTTGGGATGGCAAGGGCTTTTGGTGAAGCTTTGGCTGTTCAAATGGTTATCGGTAATGCCATGTTATTACCACAAAATTTAGTATCTCCATCATCGACTTTGACTAGTGTTTTGACGATGAATATGGGTAACACCATTATGGGATCAACGCCAAACAATGCGCTTTGGTCGTTAGCTTTACTGTTGTTGTTGATGTCTCTATTCTTCAACTTCATCATCAGATCGATTGCTAAGCGAGGTGAATTCTAGTGTTTAATGAGAAAAAGAAAGACAAAATTGCTACAGGTGTTATTTATGCAATGTCAGGCATTATTGTCTTGATCTTACTTGGCTTATTGATCTATATCTTGGGTAGCGGTTTGAGATATGTGAATTGGCATTTTTTGACTTCTGGTTCAAAAGCTTTTCAAGCTGGAAGTGGTGTTGGAATTCAACTATTCAATTCATTTTTTCTCTTGATTTTATCAATGTTGATTTCGATTCCAATTTCAATTTGTGCTGGAATTTATTTGTCTGAATACGCTGGGAAGAATAAATTCGTCGAATTGATCCGTGTTTCAATTGAAGTTTTGAGTTCTTTACCATCAATCGTTGTTGGTTTGTTTGGATTTTTGATTTTTGTAATTAGTTTTAAATTTGGATTCTCAATTCTTTCTGGTGCACTAACTTTGACAGTCTTTAATTTGCCAATCCTAACGAGAAATGTGGAAGACTCATTGAAGTCTGTTCCTCAGTCTCAACGAGAAGCAGGCCTTGCATTGGGACTATCAAAGTGGGAAACAGTGATTCATGTCATTATTCCCGATGGATTACCAGGAATTATTACTGGGATGATCATCGGTGCCGGAAGAGTCTTTGGTGAAGCCGCAGCCTTGATTTATACAGCCGGTCAGTCTGCTCCACCACTAGATTTCACTAATTTCAACGTCTTTAGTATCACAAGTCCATTGAATTTAATGAGACCAGCTGAAACGTTGGCGGTACATATTTGGAAAGTTAACTCGGAAGGTTTGATTCCTGATGCAGTGCAAGTTTCTGCAGGAGCTTCAGCCGTATTGATTATCGCCGTATTGATTTTTAATCTTCTCTCAAGATATATTGGCAATTTAGTTTATAAAAAGATGACGGGTGAGTAGAATATGACTGAACAAAATGAACAACAATACATCCTTCATTTAGACGAGGATAAACATGAAATCGCCATGAAGACTAAGGATCTACAAGTTTTTTATGGTGAAAAAGAAGCTATGCACAAAGCATCGCTTCAATTTGAAAGATACAAGATTACTTCTTTGATAGGCGCTTCGGGTTCTGGTAAATCAACTTATTTAAGATCTTTAAATCGGATGAACGATGAAGTACCAAGTGCTAGCGTTAAAGGTCAGATCATGTATCGTGGTTTAGATATCAATAAAGATAATGTTGATATTTATGAGGTTAGAAAACATATTGGAATGGTTTTTCAACGTCCTAATCCATTTTCTAAATCAATTTATGACAACATTACTTTTGCACTAAAGCGTCATGGCTTACATGACAAAGATAAATTAGATGAAATTGTTGAGACAACTTTGAAACAGGCTTCATTGTGGGACCAAGTCAAAGATGATCTCAATAAAAGTGCATTAGCACTCTCTGGGGGTCAACAACAAAGACTTTGTATTGCTAGAGCCATTGCGATGAAACCGGATATTTTATTGATGGATGAACCTGCAAGTGCGCTAGATCCAATATCAACGTCAAATGTTGAAGAAACAATGTTGAGCTTGAAGGATAAATTTACGATCATTATCGTTACGCACAACATGCAACAAGCAGCTAGAATCAGTGATTACACAGCATTTTTCCACATGGGACATGCTGTTGAATTTAATGAAACTAGAAAAATCTTTACTCGTCCGAAAATTAAGACGACTGAAGACTATGTTTCTGGACACTTTGGATAGGAGCACTCATATTGACAGAAAAAATTTTAACATCATCTGACGTACATTTATTTTATGGTAAAAAAGAAGCTTTAAAAGGCATTAATTTAGACTTTAATAAAAATGAAATCACAGCTTTGATAGGACCTTCTGGATGTGGTAAGTCAACTTATCTTAGATGTCTTAACCGTATGAATGACTTGATTCCTGATGTAACAATCACGGGAACTATTAGTTTGAACGGAAAGAATATTTATGCTCCAAATATTGATACAGTTGAACTACGTAAGCAAGTTGGAATGGTTTTTCAACAACCAAATCCGTTTCCATTCTCAATCTATGATAATGTAGTATATGGACTAAGACTTGCGGGCGTAAAAGATAAAGCTGTTTTGGATGAAGCTGTTGAAACTAGTTTGCAAAGTGCCGCTGTTTGGGATGACGTCAAAGATAAATTACATCAAAGTGCTTTGTCATTATCTGGTGGTCAGCAACAGAGAGTATGTATTGCTAGAGTTTTAGCAGTGAAACCTGATATTATCTTATTAGATGAACCAACTTCAGCTTTGGATCCAATATCATCATCCAAAGTTGAAGATACCATGCTTCGTTTACGTGAGGATTACACAATTATTACCGTTACACATAATATGCAACAGGCATCAAGAATATCAGATCAGACCGCTTTCTTCCTAAATGGGGAATTGATTGAGGCGGATAAAACTAGAAATATTTTCTTAAATCCGAAAGAAAAACAGACGGAGGATTATATTTCTGGAAAATTCGGTTAGGAGAAAAGAAAATGCGTACTACTTTTGAAGAACAATTAAATAATCTACATTTACGGTTCTCAGAGATGGGTATGATGGCCAGTGAAGCCATTATGAAATCCGTTAAAGCATATATAGATCATGACAAGGCTTTGGCAAAAGATGTAATTCAACATGACCATGTGATCAACAAACGTGAAATGGATCTGGAAAAAGAATCTTTTGAAATGATTGCTCTGCAACAACCTGTGACATCCGATTTGAGAATGATTGTGACAGTATTAAAGGCAAGTTCTGATTTAGAGCGAATGGGTGACCATGCTGTAAGTATTGCGCAAGAAACGATTCGAGTAAAAGGTGAAACTAGAATTCCAGAAATTGAAAAACTTATTGCCGAAATGGGTAATATGGCAACATCAATCGTTGAAGACTCGCTAGAAGCTTATCTTAAAAGAGACAGTAAGATGGCTGAAGAAGTAGCTCATCGCGATATTGAAATCGACGCTAAGAGTACTATGATCAATGAATTGTGTATCAAGGATATGCAAAAAACGGTTGAGAACGTTTTAAGTGGCTCTTCTTACATGTTAGTGGCTAGTTATTTGGAACGTGTTGGAGACTATGCAACTAATATTTGTGAGTGGGTAGTTTACTTGAACACCGGACATGTGGTAGAACTGAATCGGAAGCACATTGCTGAATAGGCATGTGTTTAATATTTTTGGAACGAGTTGAGGTGATATTTTATGAAAAATAGAATCACGAGATCTAGTACAAATCGGATGCTTGCAGGTGTTTGTGGAGGATTAGGTGAGTACTTTGGAATCGACTCAACTTGGATTCGCCTGCTGTTTATTTTCCTAACACCGTTGACTTATTTTTTGACGATTTTAGTTTATGTAGTTTGCGTTTTTTCATTTCCAGAGACACGCAATATTCAAGAAACTGATTTTAGAAGGAAATATCGTCGACCTAAGGCATCCAAAAAATATTATTGATTTAAATATTAATTAAATGAGGGTATGCAATGAAGTTATTAATCAGACTGGTAATTCAAACGTTGTTGTTTTTAGCAATTGCGCGTGTCTTGCCAGGGATGTTTCAAATCGATAGTTTAGGTACGGCTATTTTAGCAAGTTTGGTTTTGGTAATTTTGAATGGAACTATCAAACCACTGTTGCACATCATTTCATTGCCGATTACTTTTATCACTTTCGGATTGTTTTCTTTTGTGATTAACGCTATTACTTTGGAACTGACTTCTGTTTTAGTAGGATCAGCAAGTTTTCATTTTAATGGTTTTGGTTCGGCATTAGTCGTGGCAGTAATTTTAGCAATTTGTTATTCTATTATTAACAATTACACGAAAGATAATTTTCAAAGACGCGTTTAGAACGCGTTTTTTTTGTATCATTTAATGATAAACTTAAGGTAAAACATGAATTAGTGAGGCTGGGTTATGACAAATTTTGTTACTGTATCACAATTGGTAAAAGATAATGAATTAAAAGTTTATAGTGGCGAAGAGCTTCTTGAGGGTAAAAAAGTTATTACTAGTGATATCTCTCGTCCAGGAATTGAATTAACTGGTTACTTTGACTATTACCCTAGTGAAAGAATTCAATTATTTGGACAAACTGAATCGGCTTATTCGCGTTCAATGACAAGCAACAACCGGTATAAGGTCATGTTGGAGTTGTGTCGTGAAGATACGCCGGCATTGCTTATTTCTAGAAATATCCAACCTAGTAAAGAAATTTTGCAAGCGGCTAAGGAACACAACGTGCCAGTAATTGGTTCGACTTTACCTACAACTAGACTTTCTAGTATGATTACTGAGTACCTCGATGAAAAATTAGCACCTAGAGAATCAATCCATGGGGTTTTAGTTGATGTTTATGGTATTGGAATCCTTTTGACAGGACATTCTGGAATTGGTAAGAGTGAAACTGCTTTGGAACTAGTTAAAAGGGGACATCGTTTGATTGCTGATGATCGTGTCGATGTTTATCAACGTGATGAGAAGACGATTGTTGGTGAAGCGCCTAAGATCTTGAACCACTTGCTAGAAATTCGTGGTATCGGAATTATCGATGTGATGAATCTCTTTGGTGCTGGTGCCGTTCGTTCCAAGAGTGAAATTCAATTGATCATCAATTTGGAAAATTGGTCAGCTGATAAGAATTATGATCGAATCGGAACTTTGGAAGACAAGCGGACTTTCTTCGATGTTGATGTTCCACAAATTACCGTTCCCGTTAAAGTCGGTCGTAATATTTCTATTATCATCGAAGTTGCAGCAATGAACTATCGTGCTAAGAAGATGGGCTACGATGCTACTAAGAAATTCGAGGATAATTTGGGCTTATTGATTAAAGAAAATGAAGCCAAAACAAAAAATGATGGAGAAGGTAAGTAATGAGTTTTAACCTATTAGCATTAAATCCGATTGCGTTTAATCTGGGGGGATTACAAGTACATTGGTATGGCATCATCATTGCTTTGGGCGCCTTGGTTGGTGTTATTATGGCAATGCGTGAGGCTAAAAGACGTCATCTAGACCCAGATAATATTTTGGATTTAGTCTTGTATGGGGTACCGATTGCCTTAGTTGGTGCTCGATTGTATTATGTGATTTTTGAATTACCATTTTATTTAGCTAATCCAAGTGAGATCATTAAAATTTGGCACGGTGGAATTGCTATTTACGGTGGCTTAATCGCGGCCTTTATTGTGCTGTTAGTTTTGTGTAAAAAGAGAAGTATTTCTCCTTGGTTGATGCTAGATATTGCTGCACCATCGGTTTTACTTGGTCAAATCGTTGGTCGCTGGGGTAACTTTATGAATCAAGAAGCCTTTGGTGCCAAAACTAGTTTAGACTTTTTACAATCGTTGCATCTGCCACATTTCATCATTGAACAGATGTATATCAATGGGGCTTATCGCCAACCAACGTTTTTGTATGAATCGGTTGGAAACTTGATTGGTTTAATTTTGATTTTAGTTTTAAGAAATAGAAAACATCTTTTTAAACGTGGAGAAGTTTTTTTAGCTTATTTGATTTGGTATCCAGCGGTTCGATTTTTTGTCGAGGGGATGCGAACGGATAGTTTGTATATCTTACCTGGAGTTAGAGTTTCACAAGTCCTATCATTAGTTTTATTCGTTGTTGCAATCGGTTTGTTTATTTATCGACGCAAACGACAAAAACAGCCTTGGTACAATGAATTGTGAGCAACTTAATTGCCAAGTTGAAAAATAATGGTAATATTTGTTGAGTAATAGGAGGTAATTCGACGATGAAAACATATGATGTAGTAGTTATTGGTGCGGGACCTGGTGGTTTAACAGCTGCTCTATACGCTTCACGTGCTAATTTGTCAGTAATGATTCTTGATCGTGGTATTTATGGTGGCCAAATGAACAACACCGCCGCAATCGAAAATTATCCTGGCTTTGATTCAATTTTAGGACCAGACTTGAGTGAAAAGATGTATCAATCATCAACTCAATTTGGAGCTGACTTTGGTTATGGCGCTGTTGAATCAGTTGAAGACAAAGGAAATGTCAAAATTATCCATACAGATGATGGTGATTATGAAACAAAGGCTTTGATTATTGCCACTGGTTCACAATACAAGAAGATTGGCGTACCTGGTGAGGAAGAATTATCAGGCCGTGGAGTATCTTACTGTGCTGTCTGTGATGGTGCATTCTTCAAAGGTCAAGACGTTGCTGTTATCGGTGGTGGCGATTCTGCCGTTGAAGAGGGTATTTATTTAACACAATTAGCTAAGTCCGTAACAATTATTCACCGTCGTGATCAATTACGTGCCCAAAAGATTTTGCAAGATCGTGCATTTAAGAATGACAAGATCAAATTCGTTTGGAATGCTGACGTCAAAGAAATCACAAGTGAAGACGATAAGGTTTCTGGTGTACGTTACATTGACAAGAAGACTGGTGAAGAACACGTTGTACCAGCTAAGGGTGCCTTTATCTATGTTGGTATCAAACCAATGACTGAACCATTCAAGGGCTTGGGTGTGCTTGATAAAGATGGTTGGATCGATACTAATGAACATATGGAGACAAAGGTTCCTGGAATCTTTGCTGTTGGTGACGTTAGAAAGAAAGACTTGCGTCAAGTTGCTATTGCTGTTGGTGAAGGTGGAATTGCTGGACAACAAGCTTACAACTATATTCAAGAGCTTTCTGATAGTGAAGTTTCAGCTAAGTAATCATTTTATAAAAATTAATTAATTGAGGGTTATGCAAAGGAGAATTTATCTCTTTTACATAACCTTTTTTTAGTATTTGAGATTATAGTAATTATTTAATAATTGAAAAATAATTTTTTTAAAAGTGGTTCCGTTTTGTACATGTTTAAACATATAGTATAATATGTATAAAAAGATAGGAAGTGATTCTTATGCGTGAAGTAGTAAATAATAATATGGATCGTTTGATGAACGAATCCGGCTTTAATATTGCAAAAAATTTAAAGATCCTCAGAAGAGAAAAAAACGTTACTCAAAAAGAAGTCGCTCAACATTTAAATATTGATGTTACAACGTTATCTCACTATGAAACTGGTATTAGAATGCCAGATATCGATACTTTGATTGCTTTAGCTAGATACTATAATACGGATATCAACAGAATCATCAGTAGTGAAGCCTACTAATTTGTAAATTTGAAGCACAATTTTAAGTCTCTTTTAAATTTTTATTGTTAAAGTTGTGTAAATCAAATTTTAATAGTACTTTAGGATTGCTATAATGACTATAGGTACTTACAAATTAGGAGGACGAAGTTAATGTCTTGGCAAGATAATATGCAACAATGGCTCGACTACAAAGATTTAGATCCAGATATGAAACAACAGCTCAATGAGATGAAAAATGACTCAGAAGTAGCTGAAGAGGCTTTCTATGAACCTATGGAATTCGGTACGGCCGGTATGCGTGGTTTGATTGGACCTGGTATTAACCGCATGAATATTTATACAGTTCGTCAAGCTACTGAAGGACTAGCATCATTTATGGACACTTTGGACGAAGAAGTGAAGGCTCAAGGTGTAGCAATTAGTTACGATTCACGTTACTATTCACAAGATTTTGCTTACGAATCAGCTAAAGTTTTGGGTGTTCACGGAATTCACAGTTACGTCTTTGATAGTTTGAGACCAACCCCAGAATTATCTTTTGCTGTAAGAAGCTTGCACACTTATGCAGGAATCATGATTACAGCAAGCCACAATCCTAAGCAATACAACGGTTTCAAAATTTACGGTCCAGATGGGGGACAAATGCCTCCAGCTGAGTCTGACAATATTACTAGTTTTGCTCGTAAAGCTAGCAATCTCTTTAGCATCAAAGTTATGTCAGTACCACAATTGCGTGCTGACAAGTTGTTGACTTTGATTGGTGAAGATGTCGACTTGAATTATATGAAAAATCTCGAAACAGTTATCGTAAATCCTAAATTGATTGAAGATATTGGTGACAAGATGAAATTTGTTTATTCACCACTTCATGGAACAGGTAAGATGATTGCTCCAAGAATCTTCCAAAAATTAGGTTTCAAGAATTTCAATATGGTAACTGAACAGGCCATCCTTGATCCAGAGTTTGCGACGACACCTTTCCCTAATCCGGAATTTGCGCAAACTTTTGATTTGGCTATCGAACGAGGTAAAAAGATCGGTGCTAATATTTTGATTGCCACTGATCCTGATGCCGACCGTTTAGGAGCCGCAGTAAGACAACCGGATGGTTCTTATAAATTAATGACTGGTAATCAAATCGCCTCAGTTCTTTTGAACTATCTTTTGATGGCTAAAAAAGACTTGAATGATTTACCAGCTAACGGAGCAGTTGTGAAGTCAATTGTATCTTCAGAATTGGCTACAGCAATTGCTAATAAATATGATATTAAGATGTTCGACGTTTTGACAGGTTTTAAATACATTGCTGAAACAATTGAACAATTTGAAAATACAAACAGCCATGAGTTCCTCTTTGGCTTTGAAGAAAGCTACGGTTATCTAGTAAAACCTTTCGTTCGTGATAAAGATGCTATGCAATCAACTCTTTTGTTGGCTGAAGCAGCTGCTTATTATGAGTCAAAAGGCAAGACAATCTATGATGCTCTAGAAGACCTTTACAAAGAATTTGGTTATTATCTTGAAAAGACAATTTCTAAGACTTTTGAAGGTATTTCTGGAAAGGATAAGATGGCTCAAATCATGAAGACACTTCGTGAGGAAGGTATCGAGTCAATCAATGGCGTTAAAGTAGTTGAATCAATCGATTACTTAAACGACACTGACATTACAGCTAACGGTACTAAAGAAACTGGTCTACCAAAGGCCAACGTTTTGAAGTATGTTCTAGCTGACGATACTTGGGTTGCTGCTAGACCATCAGGAACTGAACCTAAAATGAAGTTCTACATTGGTGTAAAGAGTGACACTGAAGATGGTGCTGCTAAGAAACTAGCTGAATTTGCTAAAGAAATTGAAGGCTGGGAATAAATAAATTAGACCTTGTTAGGGAAATGTAATCCTAATGAGGTCTTTTTTTCGTTTTATCCACGTTACAGTCGTTTGTCAATTGCGATATAATACTTTAATGTACTTTGTGAAAAGGGGAAATCAAATTGTCTACAAATCAACATTTAGTAATTATTTCGTTAGATTCATTGGGTTTTAACGATATTAATGAACATCAATCAGAACTTCCAACATTAAATAAATTAGTTAATGGAGGAACTTGGGTCAAAGAAGTTAGTGGGATTTATCCAACTTTGACTTATCCTTCACATACGACCATCATTACTGGTCAATATCCGAATGTTCATGGAATTGTTAATAATACCAAGATTCAAACGACACGTCGTTCCCCAGATTGGTATTGGTATCAAAAAGATGTTCAAGTACCAACACTTTATGATTTAGCTCACAAAAATAAAATGAAAACGGCAGCTTTTTTGTGGCCGGTAACTGCTGGTAGTAAAATCACTTACAACTTAGCAGAAATTTTTCCTAATCGGATTTGGACTAATCAAGTTTTGGTATCTTTGAGAGCTAGTTCACCATTATTTATTTTGGAAATGGATAAAAAGTACGGTAAATTACGGAATGGCATTAAACAACCACAACTGGATGAATTTATTACAGCTTGTGCAGTCGATACGATCAAGAATAAGAAACCTAATTTAACTTTATTGCATCTCGTAGACATGGACAGTATGCGTCATCGCTATGGCGTTCGTTCTGATGAAGCAATGGAAGCTTTACATCGACTAGATAATCACGTTAAACAAGTTGTTGATGCCACTGAAGCAGCAGGGACTTTTGAGGATACTAATTTTGTGATCTTGGGCGACCATTATCAAATAAATGTTGATAAGATGATTCATTTGAATACCTTATTTGCTAAACGTGGCTGGTTATCAGGAAATCCTGATCAAACGATTAAAAAAGATTGGTCTGTTTTGGCAAAGACTTGTGATGGTTCAACCTATATTTATACAAGAAACTTCAGTCAAATCAAACGTTTACGTGAAGTGATCTCTGGAGTAGAAGGTATTGAGAGGATTTATTCTAGTGAAGAAGCCATTGCTCGAGGAGCTGACCCTAAGTGTACTTTGATGGTTGAAGCCAAAGCTGGTTATTATTTTACTGACGAAAGTAGCCGTTCTAATGTTGTGGAAAAAGTCAGACCGGAAATGATGGGACACCCTGACCGTTATCGAGGGGTTCACGGTTATGATCCATTAAAACCTGGTTATAAAACGACAATTATTTTTAATGGACCAATGATCAAAGAAAATCAAACGATTGATGGGGCCAAATTAGTCGATGAAGCACCTACTTTTGCTAAATTATTGGGATTGAAATTCCCTGAACCATTGGCTGGAAGTGCTATCGAGGGGATTTTTAAAGATTAGAATTGAGGGAATTTATGAGATTCAATAAAAAACAGTGGAGCTGGATTTTTTATGATTGGGCTAATTCCGGCTATGGAATTATTGTTACTACAGCAGTTTTGCCGGTTTATTTTAAATCAGTAGCTCAAAATTCAGGGGTATCACAAGCTAATGCGACAGCTTTTTGGGGTTATGCCAATAGTTTTGGGACTTTGATAGTTTCCATTTTGGCACCAGTTTTAGGAGCTTTGGCCGATTATCCACATCACAAAAAGAAATTATTGACTAGCTTTTCATTTTTAGGAATTTTAATGACATTTGGATTAGCATTACTACCACCTAATCAATGGCAAATATTATTGGCTGTGTATATCCTGTCGATAATTGGTTATTCGGCGGGAAACTTATTCTACGATAGTTTTTTGACCGATGTGGCTGATAACTCACGAATGGATTCATTATCGTCAAATGGGTACGCTTATGGATATTTGGGTGGAGTTTTGGCATTTCTATTATTTCTCGTACTGCAATTGACAAGTGGTTTTGGGATGTTGTCTAGTTACGGTGTTGCTCGCTGGAGTTTCTTCTTAGCAGCAGTTTGGTGGTTGATATTTTTCATTCCATTATTGAAAAACGTTCAACAAGTTTACTCATTACCAGAAAATCCTCATCCAATTACTTCGAGTTTTAAGCGTGTCTGGGAAACCATTACTCATTTGCGTAAATATAAAGCTGCTGCCTGGTTCTTAGTAGCGTACTTCTTCTATATTGATGGAGTTGATACGATTTTTACGATGGCAACCTCAATCGGAATGGATATGGGTATTACGACGACGACTTTGATGTTAGTTTTGTTAGTTGTTCAATTAGTCGCTTTTCCATTCTCCATTTTGTATGGTTGGATAGCCAATCATTTTTCTGCTCGAAAAGGAATTTTATTAGCAATTATTTTGTATTTTGGAATTTGTTTATATGCTTTGAAGTTAGAAACAGCAAAGGATTTCTGGATTTTAGCTGTTCTAGTAGGAACTAGTCAAGGTGGTATCCAGGCTTTGAGTAGATCTTATTTTGGTAAATTGATTCCGAAGGATTCTGGTAGTGAATTCTTTGGCTTCTATAACATTTTAGGTAAATTTTCAGCTGTTCTAGGACCAGTTTTAGTTGGTATTGTGACGCAATTTACTGGCAAATCAACGATTGGAGCCGCTTCATTGAGTGCCTTGTTCCTAGTTGGTTTGGTGATTTTTTTGATGTTGCCACGATTAACAAAGGAATAGGTAAATCTATGGCGAAAATATGTTCGCTATGGTACTATAGAGCCAGCGAAATATGCCTGACATTAATTACATCTAATTCATGTGCGAGTTAGATGTATTTTTTAGCTTAAAGGGGGACTGACGGCGTGATAGATAGAGTTACTGATAATAAATTTGATTTGGTTTCTAAATACTCTCCAGCCGGAGATCAAGGCCAAGCAATTGATACTATCACTAAAGATTTTAAAAAAGGTGATAAGGAAGTAATTTTGGAAGGTGCCACTGGTACTGGTAAGACTTTCACGATGGCTAATGTTATTAAAAATCTTAATAAACCAACATTAATTATTTCTCACAATAAGACTTTAGCAGGTCAGCTTTATGGTGAAATGAAAGAGTTTTTCCCAAATAATGCGGTAGAATATTTTGTCAGTTATTATGATTATTACCAACCTGAGGCTTATGTACCATCTAGTGATACATACATTGAAAAGGATTCTAGTATCAACGATGAAATTGATAAATTGCGTCACTCGGCAACTAGTTCATTACTAGAACGCAATGATGTAATTGTGGTCGCTTCAGTATCTTGTATTTTTGGATTAGGTGATCCACGAGAATACGCTGACAGCATTATTTCTTTACGTGTTGGTCAAGAAATTGCTCGTGATGAGTTATTAGAAGAACTAGTCGAAAATCAATTTGAAAGAAATGACATTGACTTCCAACGTGGTAGATTTCGAGTACGTGGAGATGTTGTGGATATCTTCCCAGCTTCACGTGATGATAATGCTATTCGTGTGGAGTTTTTTGGCGATGAAATTGACCGAATCATTGAAATGGATGCTTTGACTGGTGAAGTTAAAGGTCAGATGGATCATATCGGGATTTTTCCAGCTACTCACTTTATGATCAGTGATTCTAAGATGGAAGAAGCTCTCAAAAGAATCAAAGATGAAATGGATCAACAAGTAGCTAAATTTACTAAAGAAGGTAAATTACTTGAAGCCCAACGTATTAAGCAAAGAACTGAATATGACATCGAAATGATGCGCGAAATGGGGTATACTTCCGGAATTGAGAATTATTCTCGTCATATGGAAGGTCGTGCTGAAGGGGAACCTCCATTTACATTGCTAGATTTCTTCCCCAAAGATTTTAATATTATGATTGATGAATCTCACGTTACCATGCCCCAGATTCGTGGAATGTACAATGGGGACCGTGCAAGAAAGCAACAATTAGTCGATTATGGTTTCCGTTTACCTAGTGCTTTGGATAACCGTCCACTTAAACTAGAAGAGTTTGAAAAACACGTTAACCGGATCCTTTATGTTTCAGCTACACCTGGTCCTTATGAATTAGAAAGAACTGATCATAAAGCTGAGCAGATCATTCGTCCAACTGGGTTGCTTGATCCTAAAATTGAAGTTCGTCCTATCATGGGACAAATTGACGACTTGGTAGCGGAAATAAATGACCGTGTAGCTAAACATGAGAGAGTCTTTGTCACTACTTTGACGAAAAAAATGGCCGAAGATTTGACTGATTATTTCAAGGACTTAGGTATCAAAGTCAGATATTTGCATAGTGATGTTAAGACTTTGGAAAGATCAAAGATCATTCGTGATTTGCGTTTAGGTAAGTTTGATGTCTTGATTGGTATCAATTTATTGCGTGAAGGTATCGATGTTCCTGAAGTTTCTCTGATTGCTATTCTTGATGCTGACAAGGAAGGTTTCTTGAGAGCTGAGCGTTCACTAGTTCAAATCATTGGACGTGCTTCCAGAAATGAACATGGTAAAGTTATTATGTATGCTGATTCTATTACAGATTCCATGCGTGGAGCAATTGATGCCACAGCTCGTCGTCGTAGATTACAGAAGAAATTTAATGAAGAGCATGGTATTACTCCAAAAACAATTGTTAAGCCAATCAGGGATGCTATTTCGATGTTCCAGAAGGTTGATAATACTTCATCAGAGACAGAAAAGATCGACGATGATATCGACTTTAAGGATATGAGTAAGAAGGATCAAAAAGAACTTCTTGCCAATCTAAAAGAACAAATGGAATCAGCTGCCAAGAAGCTCGACTTTGAAGCCGCAGCTAATTTACGTGACACGATTTTAGAGTTAAAGGCGGAAATGTAATTAATATGTTAAATGATAAAATTGTAATTCATGGTGCACGTGCGCACAATTTGAAAGATGTTGACGTGACGATTCCTCGTGATAAATTAGTCGTTGTGACTGGTTTATCTGGTTCAGGGAAGAGTTCTTTAGCTTTTGATACTTTGTATGCTGAAGGCCAAAGGCGTTACGTTGAAAGTCTTTCATCGTATGCTCGACAATTTTTAGGTCAAATGGATAAACCGGATGTTGATTCAATTGATGGATTGAGTCCAGCTATTTCGATTGACCAAAAAACTACTTCCAAAAACCCTCGTTCAACCGTTGGTACCGTTACAGAAATTAACGATTATCTTCGTTTGTTGTGGGCTCGTGTAGGTACACCAATTTGTCCTAATGATGGGACCAAAATTACTAGTCAATCAGCCCAACAAATGGTTGATGCTATTTTAAAATTAGGTGATAGAACTAAACTACAAATTTTGTCACCAGTTGTGCGTTCAAAACGTGGACAACACAAAAAAGCCTTGAATCAAATTAAGAAACAAGGTTATGTCAGAGTTCGAGTTGATGGTGAGACTCGTGATATTGCTGAAGATATCGAACTAGATAAGAATAAAAAACACAGTATTGACGTTGTCGTTGACCGTATCGTAATCAATGACCACATTAAATCTCGTTTGTTTGATTCAGTTGAAGCAGCTTTGAGACTATCCGATGGTTACATGAACGTTGACGTGATTGGTTCTGACATGATGGTCTTTTCTGAGAAGAATGCTTGTCCATTGTGTGGCTTCACAGTTGGCGAACTAGAACCTCGTTTATTCTCTTTCAATGCTCCATTCGGTGCGTGTGATAACTGTGATGGACTAGGGGTTAAACTTGAAGTCGATTTGGATTTAGTTATTCCAGATCAAAGTAAGACTTTAAATGAGGGAGCTATTATTCCTTGGCATCCAATCAGTTCACAATATTATCCAGAAATGTTAGCCCAAGCATGTAAAGAATTCAAGATTGATATGGATACACCTTTTGAAGACTTGCCACAAAAGGATCAAAATACTATTTTGTATGGTTCTGATGGTAAGAACTTCCACTTCCATTATGAAAATGATTTTGGTGGTGTTCGTGACGTTGACGTGCCATTTGAGGGTGTTATTCCTAATATCAATCGTCGTTATCATGAAACTAACAGTGACTTTACTCGTGAAGTTATGCGTAAGTATATGACTGAATTAACTTGTCCAGTTTGTCATGGTAAGAGATTGAATCGTCAAGCATTGGCGGTCAAAATTGGAGGGAAAGACATTGCTGAAGCTTCCGATATGTCGATCAAAGATGAACTTCCATTTTTCAAGTCAGTGAAATTTGGTGAACAAAATACTGTTATTGCCAAGCCAATTTTAAAGGAAGTAAAGGATCGTCTTAGTTTCTTAATTAATGTTGGCTTGGAGTACTTAACACTTTCTCGTTCAGCAGGAACGTTATCTGGTGGTGAAGCACAAAGAATTCGTTTAGCAACACAAATTGGTTCTAATTTGTCTGGTGTTATGTACATTTTAGATGAACCTTCAATTGGTTTGCATCAACGTGATAATGACCGTTTGATCAGCTCATTGAAGAAAATGCGTGATCTTGGTAATACTTTGATAGTCGTGGAACACGATGAAGATACCATGCGGGCAGCTGACTATTTGATTGACGTTGGCCCAGGTGCTGGTGAAAATGGTGGTCAAATCGTGGCTGCCGGTACACCAGAAGAAGTTGAAAAAAATCCTAAGTCTTTGACAGGTCAATATTTGGCTGGTAAAAAATTCATCCCTGTTCCATTGAAACGACGTAAGGGTAATGGTGAATTCGTTGAAGTCTTCGGTGCTGCTGAGAATAATTTGAAAAACTTAAATGTTAAATTTCCATTGGGGAAATTTACTGTTGTGACTGGAGTTTCCGGTTCTGGTAAATCTACTTTGGTCAATATGATTTTGAAACGTGCGTTGGCACAAAAGATGAATCACAATTCTGAAAAACCTGGTAAATACAAGAAAATTACTGGCTATGAGAATTTAGATAAGATAATCGCTATCGATCAAAGTCCAATCGGCCGTACACCAAGAAGTAACCCAGCTACTTATACAGGTGTATTTGATGATATCCGTGGCTTATTTGCTCAAACCAATGAAGCTAAGTTACGCGGATACAAGAAGGGCAGATTCTCTTTCAATATTAAAGGTGGTCGCTGCGAAAATTGTCGTGGTGACGGGATTATTAAAATTGAAATGAATTTCTTGCCCGACGTCTATGTACCTTGTGAAGTTTGTCATGGAACTCGTTACAATTCAGAAACCCTAGAAGTTACTTATAAGGGTAAAAATATTGCTCAAATCTTGGATATGAAAGTATCTGAAGCTTTGGACTTCTT
>OMJG01000269.1_pt1 | contig 40363 bp, 25 predicted proteins | sample 1646431 | NCBI WGS metagenome assembly OMJG01 (sample SAMN03771674, study PRJEB25209) | food metagenome | isolation source: Cotija cheese | place: Mexico:Jalisco,Michoacan | collected 2011-12-12
AAGTATCCAGTCAAACATCTCATACGATCATCTGACACAGATTACCCCTTAAAAAGCCTGTCAAATCAACGTTTCAGAATTTACAGTTTTTACTAAGCTCAAACACCGTTTAACCCTTGCTACATAAGGATTAAACGTCATTCCTCTCTAAACAAATAAAAAGTTCCTCCAAAACAGAGGAACTTTTTTACTAACTTAACTGTCACTCACTAAGGCAATGATTACCATGACCACAAAACCAGCACCTAAGATACTGAGTAACCACGGTTGATGAATTGCCCATGTGAACATATTGCCGAACCAATCGCTGGTTGCTTGGATAAACTCATCCATAACTTCACCTACTTTCAGGTAACAGTTTCTATTATATCACAATCTAACGCCAAATGCCTTCATAAAGTCCTTTTTCATAAGCACTGTGCGGTTCGTCATCTAAGTGCAACAACGCGCTATCATCAAGATTGAATTTCTTTTTGGGGTGTAATAAATGATCTTCGATCACTTTAAAGGTGTGCAAATCACTAATAAATACTGCAATACCCCCATTTTGAGTAATCTCAACTGCATTTTGTTTTTGAACCGGTGTGATACGTCCTTTACCATCATTTCGTTTAATTTCCCATGATACGAAATGACCATTAATCACAGAAATAATATCTGGCACACCTTTCTTCACACCGCTACCACCCCATACTTTCATGAACCAATAGCCTTTATCTTCTAACGCTTTCTTAATTTTATCTTCAATAAGTTTCTCTGGTCCCGCCATTTGTTAAATATCCTCTCTACCTAAGATTGCAATAATGATACGTCGTAGCAGTTGTGAACGATTTAAGTCTAACTCATCTGCCCACTCATCTAATCGCTCAATTTGTTCATCTGATAAAACAACATTACTTAAAACCTGTGCATCATTCGCATCTTCACGAATTGATAATGCTTGTAATTTATAAAAATTAAAATCATCATCGATAAACAACCGAATATTCACTGCTTTACGTTTTAAGGTCTGCCAATCCTTGGCGCGGACCATAAAGCTAATTCGTTTCATCTTACTTACCTGCTCTTTTTGCTGAAATCCAATCAGATTGTTGAATAAAGAATAAACCAACATGATACTTTATTTTTTGCCATAATGATAATTTGGCAACATCAACTGATTGTGCATGATCTGTTTTGACCACGACTTTTGTTTTTAATAAATTAGGAAACAACTTTTGTATTTTCGGATTAGCTTGGTTAAATGATTCAACCTTCACTAATGTACCTGTATCAATAATTCGATCACTAGATGGATCTCCACTAGCATCAACAAAACATGTTGTCAATGTCACGAATGAATTATCTTCTAATTGCTTAACCACAATTTGTGCACCACTAGTACTTAATGCTTCATCAATATCGCCTGTTGTTTTAAAGGAAATTTTTAATTGACCATTTTCAGGATTGACATCAGTGATTTTCAAACCAGCATCTGGAATAGTCATGCTATCAACTTTTAGTTGTAACTTAAAATTATCCTTATTCATATATTTACTATAACGATTATCCGGTGCTTTAATCAACAAGCTATATGAACCTTTACCATGGGTCACAACTTTTGATAACTTTTGTTGATCAACTTTTTTATTAATATTATTAGCTTTTAAGTTCAAACCCGGTTCACCATCAACAACCCCTGTTTCAGCTTGCTGAGCATTTCGTTGTTGATATAAGAATTTCTTATTCAAGTATGGAAAATCATCAGCTAACACATTTGAATTACCCACATTGGTCACAAACCGACTAGCTTGTTTATAAGTATAAATCTTTTGGCCATCTGATAAGTAAATATAATCAGGTGTTTTAGTTTGTAACGGCGTGAAGTAGTTTCCAGGGTGAATATAGCCACCGCCGGCCGCAGGCACGGCGGTTTGCCAGTTCACATATTGTCCCATATTGTGAGCACTGATGGCATAATTTCCTTGTCCCATCACTTGACCATCTTTAGCAGAACCAGCACCATGCGCTAACACTTTATCTGACGTCCCATAATAAATTGGTTGATATATCTTCACACTAGGTACAGCCACATACCCTTGTAAAAATAATCCTGAAGTATCAGCTAAATCTTTAGTGATTTGTGACGAATCACTCACATAACTATTATCTTTAAACGATACTTGTTGTTTTTGTTCAGGGGTTAATTTTGCTAAATTCAGCCCCTGATAAATCGTTTGCTTTTCAACCTTACCACTATCGTTGGTCTGGTAATTAATACGATTTGCTAATGCTACTTGCATGTGTGGGGATGTTTGCAGCACGGCGATGGTGCCGGCATCCGCCGCACCAACGCCTAACAGAACCATACCGCTTATCAATATACTTTTATACACGCCACCGTGACCTCCTGAATAATCCAATCGTTGATGAACATGGGATCGTTTTCGATAAAATCTGTTCATTGGCTGCAAATAACCCCTTTCGTATTTTAAACTCCACTTTATTTTACCAAAGAAAAAGGGACTTGTCAAACAAGTCCCAACATATCTAAATTTATTATACAGTGATCATTAACGAAATAACACCAAAAATATTATTCGTAAAATGGGTTAAAATACTATCACTCAAGTGACGTTGTCGAATATAAGATAAGCTCAACATACAACCCATCCAACTATACTGAATAAATGCTGACCATTGCCAACTTTGACCTAATACGTGAAATAACCCAAAAGTCATCCCCATAATCATTACTTGTACCCATTCGGGTAATCCATACGTCACAAATTGGCTTAATACCCCTCTGAACATAAACTCTTCAATAAAAGGTGCAATCAATAATGCTAAAATAACAATGCCAAACATTGATTGTGGACTCACTCCGGCAATTGATTCCAGTGCTGCCTGGTTATTGGCAACTTTTGGGGCATTGTCAAACAACATTGATATTTCTGAAATCAACATATTACCTGTGAAAATTAGTAATACAAAAATTAACGCATATAATACATCTTCTAACGATAACTTTGTTAATTTAAAACCCTCATGATTTTTGACAATTAAACGGTACACTGGTTTCAATAAAATATAAGTTAGCCCTAAACAAATTCCCATCACAATCGTGAATTGTACCCACGACGCATGCTCACTTAAACCTAATACTTGTACAGTTTGCACAATTGTATCAATTGCAAAGAGTAATAGTAATAAACCAATTGCTTTTAAACTGTTTTTGAATCGTACCACTTAATCACCTGCTTATTAATTTCTTGTAATGTTTGTCGTTTGGCTTGAATAAATTTCAAACCATCCGCCATGTGTTTAATCTGATTTAATTCTTCGTTCCAATCTTCAAACCATTCCCGATCATACCAATGTTCCGTTCGAAAAACATGTAGGATTTTCTTAATCACATCAGTGACTTCATATAGATCATCATCATTAATCGTCAAGAAACGATTAACCACTAACATATGAATCATTGGTTCACGGGTTGATTCTGTCCCAATATTTGCTTGTTCCAATGCTTTCAATAATTCCGCATGCGTAAACAATTGTAATTTAGTTGGTACTTCTTCAAGAATATCATAACTCACAGACATTTGTTTGTGGAGCGCGTCAGGAGATACAAATTCATCATCATGCGTCTCACCGTCGATCAATGTTCGCCAACCTAACGCTTTTGACCGCTGCAATAACACTTCACCCAAACAATCATGACCATTATACAACTTAATTAATTGTCCCTCATCAACCGCATCTGCCATAAACATAGCCATTGTACGATACAAAATTTCTAAATAAACTTCAGCTACCCGCTTTTGTTGTGATCGACGCATGACATTTAGTTGTTCTTCCGATAACCCTGCTACCGGAATAATTGCATGATGGGCCGCATCTTCTTTTTCAATATCTTTATCAGCCACAAATTTTCGTCTAGGTAAACGTTTATCGAAATTAATATGTTCATAACCACGACTTTTAAGTCGATTTTGCAATAATGTTTGTACATTATCGGTATCTAAAAGATTTAATAATTGATTAAATTGTGTTAAATTCACATAGGGATAATTAGTTCTAGGATAAGAAACACTTCGATAAATCTCATAACTTGTTTGTAAAGGTTCATCCCACTGCAAATGATCATCTAATTCATCCATGTGAATAATCAATCCCGTACGGGTAAACAATTGCGGTGGTAATTGTTTTTGGTAACCATGATAACTTCGAACCGTAACGGTTTTCGGTAATTTTCCAATCATATTTTCGGCTGTTAGCCGATCTTTAAACAACCCTTCTTTTAACTTCACATTAACCACAGGATTTGTGGCTAATTGAGCTGTTATTTGATAACTTGAGCGTAAGTCTTGCGATTGAACGTTATTTTCTTGATTTAAAATCATATCAAGAATTGCTAACTTTAAACGTCCAACGCCGCCTTTAAACTGTAATCCTAATTGACGTTTTAAGACTTCGTTATAAAAAGAAAACGTATAACCAAACTCATAATCCACAATTGAACGGGCAAACCCTTGCGCAATAAATTGCTCAATTGCGGGAATATTTTCACCAAGTACCGAACCATAAGCTTGCTTATTAGCTAAAGCGTCCAATAAATCATCGTCCGCTAATGACAATAGCTTAATACGATAAACTTGATCCCAATCAAGTTCATTCTCTAAGCGATTGTTAGTCACAACATCGTGAAATAATAATTCACCCTCAATATCCCAATCGGTTGCGACAATGACATGTTTTGCTTTTCGTAAGGCTTTCGTAATTTCTACATTCAAATAATCTGCGTCACTATCAACAGTTTCTTGAACCATGTTGCCATCCCGACGGGTGTTTAATAATACCGGCATACGCTGTAACCGTTGTGCATCTGATAAATAGGTTTTATCATTTGAAACTGAAAATGGTGAATTATTTGCTTTTTTAATTTCCCGACCATAACGGGGTTTATTTTGCACATCAGGTTTCGCAAAATCCCACAAACGGCCACGGGCATGTACAACTTGCACATCACCATCTAAAACGTGATGCTCTTGTAATAATTTTTCAAAGTGGCGGGCTTGGTCCGCTTTTTCAGTAAACACTACCCAATCAATTGTTTTTGCCATGAGTAAATGTGATCCTTTCAATAATCTAATTACTTTCAAGTATACCACATTTAACGTTGACAGACAAACTAAACCCATGGTATAATAAATATATAAACAATGCAAAGGAATAAATCACATGTCAACAATCAATGTTAGAGAATTAATCAATCAATATCTAGCTTCTCAAGATATTGATCAATCTGAATTACCCGAATTACTAAAACCAACCCAACAATTAGAAAACGACCCTTTTTTAATCAAAGACAGTCGTGAATGGTTAAATCAACTATTCAACCATAAAGATGATGAAATCACAGTTGTTGGTGATTATGACGCGGATGGTATCTTAGCCAGTGCCGTTATGCGTGAAGGTCTAAATATTTTGAATATTGGAAAGCAAGTGAACACGTATGTGCCTACCCGTATGGACGGTTACGGTATTACCCCTGTTTCTGTTCAACGATTAATACAACAATTTCCCAATACCCAAACCATTGTAACTGTTGATAATGGTGTAGCCGCATTTGAGGGTGTGCAAGCTGCTAAAGATTTAGGCTTAACCGTCTTAGTCACTGACCACCATTTGGCAAAGCCCGAAGGACTACCAATTGCTGATGCGATTGTAGATATTAACCGTCCTGGTGATGACTACCCATTTAAAGGAATTTCAGGAACCGCAATGGCTTATAAAATGTTACAAGCCTATGCCAGCATTATCAATCCCGGTTTATCAACCATGATTGAACAATTAAAAGTTCTAGTCGGCATTAGTACGGTTACCGATATGATGCCAATGCGTCATGAAAACCGTTATTGGGTTGTATATGCTTTATCTGAAGTACAAAATGCGTTAGACCATATTAAAACACCCCATGCCAACAACCAAATTTATACCTTGATTCAAGTATTGGACCAAAAAAATAAATTATTTAATAAAGTTGCCGATGAAGATATGTTTGGTTTTACAATTGGACCAATCTTAAATGCCCCATCGCGGGTGACGGGTACCCCTCAATTAGCATACGATTACTTTATGACAACCGATCAAGAAGAATTGGTTAAATTGGCGAATGAACTCATTGAAACAAATGACCGTCGTAAAGCCATTGTTGGCGAAACAGCTGAAAAGATTTCGCAAAACTATGAAGACGCCGATTTGCATGCCATTGCAACAACCGTGCCACTAACCGCTGGTTTCGTTGGGTTGATTGCTGGAAACTTAACGCAACACTTTAACTTACCCGCAATTGCCTTTTCAACTGTTGATTTCGATGGGACAGTGCTAGACCAACCAACTAGTGTCCTACATGGTTCTGCCCGTAGTATTCCAGGTGTCAGCATTGTTGCCATCATGCAAGAAATGTTACGTCGTGAACCTGATATTATCTTAGGCTATGGTGGTCACGCTGCTGCCGCTGGTGTTACTATTCAAGCTGATCACTTTGATCACTTCGTTGAACTCTTTGACCAAGTCACCCAAGAATTAGCTAGTTCTGTTGATACAACAGAAGATGCAACCTTACCTTCAAATGCCTTTGTGATAGATCCTGAAGATGTTTCTATTCCAATGCTCAACGCATTTAATCGTTTAGCACCTTTCGGTCAAGATTTACCAAAACCAATGTTTATTTTCCAAAATGTGAATACTAGTCATCCTAATTTCATGGGTGACAAAAAACAGCACATTAAATTCAACATTGGTTATACTATGGAATTGATTAAGTGGCGTGGTAGTTCCGAATTTACAAATTTGGGTACCCCACATCTCATGAATGTTGCTGGAGATTTAAGTATTTCTGAATTTAGAGGCCGTCGTAAAATTCAAATGATTGTTGACAACTGGACACCCGTTGTCTAAAAATAAAAATACACACAAAAAACCATGATATGAAAATATCATGGTTTTTCTTTTAGCAATTAACGACCTGCGAAAGGTGCGTCTTGTTCTTGGACAGCTTGTTTTTGTTGAACCTTTTGACGGGCATCAACTGTTTGCATAGTCACTTGTGGCTTAACAACAAGCGTACCAATTTGCATGTCCACAGCATCTTTAATTGAAATACCTTCTTCATTGGCTTGAATATCAGCATTATCAATTGTGTGCAAGGCACTTTCAACAACTTTCTTAACATCGTCTGCCTTTGGCAAGATTCGGGCTAATTGGTCATCCTTAACCAAAGCTTTCTTTGCATCGATACTTTGATCACGAATCTCACGGTTAGCAGCTTGTGCATACTCTTTGTGTTGCTCATAATATGCTGTTGCAACCTTTGGAATTCGCTCATCAAGTTGATCGATTTCAGGTACATGCTTATTATGTTCCTTCACAACTGCTTGCATCAACGCACCTGAAACAGGACCCTCATACAAACTACGATGTGCTTTTGCAATCTTTGGCATGTATTTTGCACCGTTATAACTCATCAAAGCTACGGGGGTAACAGTTTCTGTTACTTCACCCTTTGACTTTGTTTCGTTCTTAAACTCTTCGTGCTCACCATCGGCAACATGATCCAAGTCACCCGCTGTATCACCGAAACGCACATCGGTAGCAGTTGACTTGTAAGCAGCCTCAGCAAAGGTACGTGAATAACCTTCAGGCATACCCATGTCTTCGTAAATCTGTTGACGATTAGCTAAGTACTCATCAAATGTCTCACCACCAGAAGTGTTCAACTCAGAAATACGGGCAATTCCCTTATTCAAATCAGGGACAATCGCAGCCTTGTGCTTAACCTGCAAAGCAGCTTGCGTTGTGATTTGTGTCATTTCAGAAATACGTGACAAGATAATAGGATCCTTGAAATCAAGGGCTGTCTTATTCAAATCAATCGCTGATTGACCTGATGACGCAGTCAAGGCTTGCTTAGCAACTGTTGCCTTCTCAATTTCACGGTCTGCTTGTGCCACATGTGTATATTCTTTCTCATGTTCAGTAATCCGAACTTGACCGTGGCCATCCAAAGCATTATTTGCATAACGCTTAACCACTTGCTTATGCACAGTGTCACGAACATTGTCAATATACTTTGGCTTACCATCTTCATGATGATCATAAACATGGTTGGCAGTTACCCCATCATAATAACCCAAACGATCGAAACGATCCATGTTATCATGAAGTCCCTTAAGACCAATAACGTTACCATCTTCGTCTAACTCAACTTTACCCTTAGCACCAATCTTAGCAATGTCAACCATTGATTCTTTAACGGTATCACGGGTCATCAAGTTAATCTTATCCGCACCAATGTTCTTTTCTTGTGATGCACGCCATAGCTTTGTGATATCTTCCGCAATATGAGTTGGTTCACCTTCAGGTGTTTTTGCACCCTCTTTTAAAATATGAGCTAGTTCATCTTCCAACATACCCTTATTCTTAATAGTTTCACCATTGTGGTTCTTCACTTCACTAGCAACTGCACCAGCAGTAAAGTCCATTCCAGTATTCAACTCAACATCCGTTTGCACGAAATGACGCTCTTCAACTGGACGACCCATGTCCTTCAAGTACGCTTCAACTGAATATTCTTCACGCAAAGCCTTCTGGATTTCAGGTGAGTTTCCTGGAGAGTAGATACCATAAGTATCACCGTCAAAGTCACCACCGAATGGTGTGGCAATAACCGGGTTCATACCGACACCCGTAATCTTTGGATTCATCTTAACCTTGAATGCCATAACTGAACCAGCATGCAAAGCTGGGTCACGCCATGCCATGACCAATTGATCAGGATCTTTCAAGTTTAAGTTGTTATAAACATCTGGACCTACTTCAATTGTGTCAATATCCATCGTTGGGTTGTTTGTCGCAACAGCTGTTGATGAATTGTGCACGGTTGCACCCATGACCTTACGACGCATGTGAGAGGTCTTATTAGATGAACCATCTGACGCACCTAACTTTGAACGTACAATTTCATTCGACAAAGCAGTGATTCGTGATTGAATCAAAGGCATCTTATGGTTTGAATCCCCAACTTTAATATCACCACGACCAGATGCGATAATATCTACAATCTGGTTATAACGACGGGTACGATCTTGCTCAAGAATTTCACCAGAAGGTAATTCTTGACCTTGACGTAATGATTCAGGCAAAACTGGCAAGAAGCTAGTAACCTGATCTTCTTCCATCATTGGGAGATGCACTGGTGTTGGCAACTTGATATAACCACCCTCAAGTGGTAATTGACGATTGTCTTCACCACCCTTAGTTGGGTCGATAACCTTAATGCCATGCGTTGCCACATATTCGGGATCATCTAAATCAATGTCACGATGTGCCAATCCTGGTTGTGGAATACCCGTTGTCAAGTCAACACTTTGGCCAGCTGCTTCCATATAACTTAATAAGTCATAGGCTGCCTTACCGTTATCACCATAAATCTTATCAATGATTGGTTGGCTGTTATCACGGGCACGAATCATTTGCAACAATTGTGCACCAACGTGACGACCATCACCTTGGTCATAAACATGAGTCTTATGTGCGGCTTTGATTTCCGTGTTAATCATTTCAGTTTTACCTGAATAACCAACTGTCTCACCATTGTAAGTAATTGGCTTAACTTCACCGTCCATCAACTCTTGCACTTCACCCATGTTCAAACGTGAAATGATTGATTCAGGTGGCATCACAACATCCAAGTCAGGGTTTTGACCAAACATCTCAAATTCTTGACCCGGTTGCATTTCATCAGATGTAATCACATGTGAAATTGTCGTCTTGTTACCATGGAATGTTGATAACTTATCACCAGCTGACAACTTGAAACCACCTTCAGTTGTTGGTGTGGTTGCCATCTTTTCAATGTACTCATCAACAATGGCTTTGTCCATCTCTTCACGGTTCGCAAACTTGCTCATAGATAACATCTGTGAGACTTCACGACCTTCGTTAACTACGGCTAACAACGAACTAACATCACCTTGCTTAACCTTTAAGTCAGCAACCATTTGTGCTTGTTCACGACCAACCCGCTCTGCATACTTTTCAGTAATTAAATTACCGTCATCCATTGTATAACCCTTAAAGGTCATCAAGGCCAAATTAGTATCTGGCACATATGAATCAGCGTGTAATTGTTGTGCAGTTGACATAAACGTACGGTCAGTTGGGTCTGCAAATTGATACTTGTTTGACTCTTCGTTTAACAAAGTACCGAAACACTTTTGTGGTTCCAAAATCAATTCTTGTTGTAACGTTGAACCTGGACGGAAATGTTCGATAAAACGACCATCTTCATACTTACCTTGACCCTGCAATAACTCTAATGCCTTTAATGATAGATAATGTGAATTACCCAATCCAGCAATATCCTTTGGATCAAACAACACACCAGATAGTGATTCTGGGGTATACTTTGAAGCCAAATCAACTAAGTTACCATGTTCATCAGTATGACGACCTAACAACTCATTACCTGCATCTGAGAAATATGAATCATCCATGTAAACACGGGTTGATAAATGTTTCTGCAAATTCTTATTAGTTAATGACAAGTCATTTGTCAAACGGGTCAAGTAAGTATCCTTACCCTTATATAATGAATTCAACATAACATTATCACCCAATGAATCATCAATTCCCAAAGTGATTTGACGGGTCAATAATTGGTTCAAACGACTATCCAACGCCTCATCAAATCCAGATAAACGAATACGATAAGCTAATGAATCTTCAGAATTCAAGAACTTCCAGTTTGTTTCAGCCTTTGACCAAGGTTCCTTCTCACCATTAGCCTTTGCTGTGGCATTTTCTTGCAACATAATCTTTAATTGTTCTTTAGGTGAAACAAAGTAAGCATTATAACCGGCAACGGCATAACCCTTTGAGCCACCTTTGTAATCTAATTCAATTAAACCATTCTCATCAGGTAAGAACAATTGACCAATCTCACCCTTTAAGTTCAAATCAGTCTCTGGATTATGAGCAATATAACGTGGATCATCCGCATTAGCGACATACCAGTGCACGACGTGTTCATCATCTAGACGAACTTTAACCCGATTCAATGCCTCTTCATAATCAGCTTGTGCCTGCTTATCCTCAGGGTCAGCAGGAGGTAAAATACCAATCCGACTAGCAATCTTTGATTGGATAGCTGTCATCCACTTAGCTTCAGCCTCAGAATAATCATCAGGCGCAATTAAGTGTTCAGCCAATGATTTATTTGACACATAACGACCAGCCATCGCAGTCATCAACACATTCTTCAATGGTGTGATTGCTTCATCCGCTAAGTCGTTAGCTTCGGCTTCTGAATCCTGTTCGTTTGATAGCTCACCCTCTCCCGGAGTTTGATCAACTGATAAATCGTATCCCGTACGATTCATAAACTCAGCCTTAGCAGCTTGCAAGACTTCTGGGTTCACATCAGTCAATTGCATAATCAAACGAATATCATCAATATCCATTTTAGTTACTGATAATTCAACATCGTTTTCGTCAACATGACTCAAAACTTGTTCAACATTTTCATCAGTGAACACACTTGGATCAAGTGGTTCTAACAAATCAGAAACAACCAAATGCACTTGTCCATCATATTTCGGATCAGCCAACTTATCTGCATCAATCCCAGCAGCTAACAAAGCTGAAATCACTGTTTCCCGTGAATATAATTGTGAAATCGCAGCTAGTGGTAAACCAGCATATTCATTATCTTTATCCACGTCAACTTTGTCATAACCAGAATCAATTAAGCGGGCATTTACTTCTGCGATCATTTCATCTAATGTAACATTCTCAGCGTTATCTGAATCAAGTACCATTCCGTTACGACTGATTGATAACATTGCACGTTCATCATTATCAGATTCATAAATCACGCTAGTACGCAAACCAGGCTTTGAATTACCAGTGACATAATCTTCGTGAGTCACGCCTTCTTCACCTTCCACGTTAAAGCGGGTGGTAACGATAGGTGCCTCACCAGTGATCACGCGTAATGGACCAGTTGGGTCTTGAACTAAATCATGACGAATCTTATATTCAGCACGTAATTGACCTTTAACCGTTCGTGAAGATTGACTGCGGTCCACACCAATATTCAACCCATTTCCATTAACATGTCCAATTTGCTTAGCATCATAAGGCTTGTTCAAATTTAGCACATTAACTTTATATTGTCCTGAACCGGTGTTTACATTTGCAGTAATTGTACCATTATCACGTACATCTAGGACATATGTAAATCCATGGTTTTGCAAATACGCCATAACTTCATCTGCTGCATTCGCAGTTTCACGTGACAAATTAGTTGTTGATAATGGTGTCAAATCACGACCATCAGCATCTTGCCCTTCAACAATCGACATACCCAACTCAGTAATAAACTTCTTCTTTTGCTTGTGGCCCATTGGTAAACGATCAACCCAACCCGCCAAAGAAATATCATCCGTAAAAATATGGGGTACTAACTTACTAAACAAGGCACGATTTGTTGAATCATTACGGGCTAAATCACTCACAAATTGAGATTGTGACCATGGCTCATAACGCCAAGCATCTGAATCTAGTGCTTGAACCTTACGGTTAACCACTTTCAATTGCTTATTTACTTGCATTGGAACTAGCTTTGGCTTATAACTTTGACCATCTGCTGAAACCTCCGTGTATTGTGTGAACATAATCGCACGTTGCTTCAAATCATCACGATTTTGCACATAGTCAGGGTTCAAATAAGAATGTTCACCATAGTCTGTACGACCCATGGCTGTTAAGTCTGTAAACTGTACCATTCCTAATGAAATAGCATTATCAACAACCTTTGGAATATTCTTATTGATTTTAACACCAGTACCTTCATTCTTTTCGGGTACTTCAACTAACTCACTAGTTTTAGCATTCAAAGGTACCCATGAGGCACCCATTTTTGCTGATTTTGTTCCAGGCGCACTTAATACTTCGTTAATGCGCATGATTTCCGATTCACTCAACACATTATTAACACGGCTGGCTAAAATTGCATTGATACTATTCATTTGCTCTAACGTCAAACCATTACGCTTTGATAACCCAGTAATTTGTGGATCCTTTGTCTTCGTTGATCGACGTCGATAATTCGAATTAGTAGCCATCGTTTCGGCCACCTCCATAATCTCAAAATTTTAATAATAATTCTGGAACAATTCCAGTCATGTTTTTATTATACCATAACCTTAAAATTAATGTTCGGATACAGAAAAACGGCGACGCAATTGCGTCGCCGTCCCTACCCTGTTCATTTTTTAATACGGTGCTTCTTCTGAAAAATCATCAAAATTAGATGCCATCATAACATCACTATCTAATGCTTCTGAATCATCATCATTTAGTTCACCAAAATCATAGTCAACGTCAACATCATCATCATATTTAATTTGAGATTGTGGTGCATCTTCAGTATTCACTAAACTTTGCAACTCAGGTTCTTGATCTGCATCAATGATTTGATCAGCTAATGATGGCGCTTCAGAAGCTGGTTTTGTAACTGATATTACTTCTGGCTTATCATCATCTTCCGATTCAGACTCAAATTCTGCTGGTGTGACATCTTTTATTTGATGTGTGTCATCCAATGGTTCCTCTTCATCATCTGCAATCCCACCTGTTATATCTAAATCGGGGCTTTCCTGCAAAATTGCATCCAAGGCGTCCTCTTCTGTTGGTTGTTTTGCAACCGACTGTGTTTCATGAACAATTTCATCATCTTCATCATCTGTCAATCGTCCAAAATCAGGTAAATTGGGTGATGAAACATCACTGAAATCTGTATCAGGTTCAGCAAAAACTGATTGACCATCATTCACATGTTTTAGAAATGAAACTACATCATTCAAAACGGAATTCACATCAGTGAAAGTACCACTCACAAACTCATGAGTTGTTGGCTTATCACCCGCATTATCTTTTGATTGAACGATTAATTTTAATCGGGAATACGTCATTATTATCTACCATGTTCTTTCTGCTTGATTTCTGAACGTTGTTTGGGTTGTATTTTTTGTTGTGTAACCACCTTTGGTTGCTTAACAATTTTAGCAGATTGTGCCAATAAGTTCTTCTCAGCTTGTAATGACTGCGTCATTGTTTGCAATTCAGCTTCCGATTCTTGACTAACTGATTCAATTCCAGGCAACAACTCCTGCTCATCAGATGCATACGTCTCAACAATTAAGGCATTCATTGTTTGTTGTGCAGGTGATTCACGGGCAATTACTTGATGAACCGATTTATCCCGAACATCTTTAACTGAACCAATTACCAAGTTTAATGCCATCGCTTCATCAACCGTGAATGACTCTTTTGGTTCAATTTCCGAAACCATCACTTCATTATCCACAACCAACGTTCCTTTATTAGCATTATACATGATATCAACCGGTTTGTCAACTGCATGTTGAATATCCAAAGTTTGTGGTAACTCATGCAACGATTGTTGCTGGACTTCGTCCGCAACAATCTCCATCACCGAACGATCATCGGGTGATACTTGTTGTGTCACCCACTTCTCTGCCAACTCATCAACTTGTTGTGACGTTTCCGCTAAGTGATTATCTAACTCTGTCAATCGCAACTGCGTTGCTTTTGCCAATTGCTCTTGTGGTGACAATTGCTGCGCTGCCTTAATGTTCGCTTGAATTTCCTGAAATGATTGACCCTGGTCAACCCCTTGGCGCCACATAGCCTCAGACAATAATTCATTTGTCATCACCTGTTGACGTTGACTAGGTGGCATTTCATTAATTTCAACAACAGTATCAACATACTCTAATCTAGCCGCATAAATATCATTTAACGCACCCATGGCATCACTTAATGTCTGGCGGGTATCTTGAACTGATGCTGGTTCGGTTAATGAAGCAGACCCATCCAAATCAGCCTTAACGGCTTGAATAGTTGCCATTTTACCAGTTGTATGAACTTGATAATCATTAATTAAATTAACTTGATCATCTTCCGACAACTGATTCAACCTTGTTGTTGCCCCATCTTTTCGAATATCAGCTGCCATCACAGCATATAACATTTGACCAGATGCTGTAATTTCACCATCTTGCACTGCCAAACGTTGCATCGATTGGTTCTTTTTCACTAACCATCGTAAATCTTCATCCGATTCATCTTGCACCCCATCAACGGTTTTTAATAAGCCCGTTAGATCTTCAATATGATCACCATACTCATTTTTCAATAATGTATGAGCACTTTGAATCTCTTTAGGCATATTTGGTAACACATGTAACTGATTTACATGTGCAATCATTTGCAAGGTTTTATCTTGTGCTAAATATTCTGGTTTCACTTGACGCTTAGCTAATTGTTTTTGTAAACTATCAATTTGCACATTATCCGCCACTTGCTTAACCAAGTGCTCCCGACTACGTGTCTTCGTTACACCTTTTAAACCATCCGCAATCTCTTGTGAAGTTGCCCCACTAGCTTTCACATCTTGCAACATATCATAAACCGTTGCTTTCGTGGTATCAACCAATAATTGCTCTTGATTTTTAACATAATCTTTGACTAAATCATCAGTATCTAACTTATCACGAACAATTAAACCATTCATATGTTGAATATTCGGTTCTTCAATAAATTGCTGATATTGTAACACATAGTTAAAATATTGTGTCCGATTAACCGTTTGATCTTGTGTCATCATCTCCGATGGTGTCAATACCGCGCCATTATAGTCATCAGGTTCTAAGTTCATCGAACGATACTCTTCGATAACTTGAAAACTAGGTTTATCATTAGCATGTTCAGCCAATGTATTTTTCAAACTAGCTTCCAGAGCTAGTTGTTTTGCAAATTTCACTTGCTTTTGCAAATATTCAGTTTGACCAACCTCAACACCCGACAATAATTGTCGGCTCATTTGACTTACCCGTAAATCTAACGCCTCATAAACCGGCGTCTCAGCAGTTAAGTTTTGTTGCAGCATGTGACTTACTTCCACAAAATCAGCCACAAATTGGTCATTAGCATGTTCTTTTGCTAACGCCCGCCCACTAATTACTTGGGCATACGTTTGTTGATACTCTAAATCACGAACCGTTGCTAATTGACCAATATTTTTCAAACTATGATCTATATTTTGTCGAAAATAGTCTAATTCTGATTGACGCATCATGCCCCGTTCCACGGTATTTGTCACATGATGTGCTTTATCATATGCTTTTGCAGCAGGTGATTTACCAATTAATTGATCCTGATTATCATCAGCTTGATCTGTAACGACTCTAGCTGCCAACCGCTCATCAGCGTTGTCATCTGTTTCAATCATTGCCAAATGTACATGTGGGTGTTCCGTGTTGCCATGAATGGCAGCCACATACTCTAGATCAGCAAAGCCCGCTTGCTTTGCCATTGCTTGCACACTCTGTTGGATTGCGATCCGTAATTTTGTGTCATCCAATTGACTACCCAAGTACCCTTTTGTTGAAAGATCATTAGTTTCTAACACATGCTGATTTTGTAAATATTCCGGTGCAAATGACACCACTTGAATAATTGGTGTATGTCCTTTTTTCTGCGCTTGTTCAAAAGCTTGCACCTTTTGGCTAACTTCTAAATCTGATAAACCTAGATGTTCTCCGTCAAACAACCGGCTTTCTTGTGAAAGGCCCATTGATTGTCGACTCACATTTTCTGGTACTAATTCCTCAGTTAACACTTCTCCGTCATTATCAACATGTGGTACCATCTCAACGTCATCAACCGCTGGTATTGCCGCTTTATCACGACTCATATAAGTTGTGGCATAATTTGCCAAACTTTTACCACCGAACCGGCTCATTACAGTCACTTGTTGACTAGTATGTAGAGCATGTGATTTCGTTTTAGGTCGATTGGCCTTCGGCCAATTCGACCGGGTCATCTTTGTTTTTGCTTTTGGTGCACTCATTCATTCACCTTCTTTTGGGCAACTTCAACCAAATTTTGTTCTGACATCACCGATGGCGCCACACTAGTTAAAATAACCAACTCTTTTTGATCATCCACAATGATAGTATCGATTGACTCAATCAAATCTTTCGGTTGATTTGCTAGCAAATCAACCGACTTTTGGAACAATTCATCAGAAACCATAAATTGTTTACCATCTTTAAACTTCTGTAAATAATTCTTCACCGTCACTTCATACGGCTTTGAATCAGGTAAGCGTCGTCCTAACAATAACGCATTATCTTGAGCTGCAATCCCATAAATTTGATACATTGGATACTGCGTTTCTTCATCTGTTTTTAAAGCACCCATCCCCATGGGATACCCTAACACCACGGCATAATTCTTGCGCCGATTATAAAAACCACGTCGCAACTCATAGGTAAACCACGCCCAAATATCCTCAATCATTTTAATCGGCATTTCATCAATCACACGATCATTTGCTAAATAAGTATGATTAATCACGGAAATGCCCTTGTTGCTTATGTTGCTCTTTTTTTGCTTGTTCTTTTGTCGTATTAAATGCATACGTATCTGCTCCATTTCGAATAAGTGAAGTCTCATCAGACAATTTCATTTCATCAACCACTTTTTTAGCGGTCATATTTGGCGACAACTTACGCAAAATATCTGCAACCATTGTTCGTATTGACAAAAAGAAAACATTCAATAAATTGGTTTGCTGATGATGTGCCCGACGATTTTCTTGGCGTAAGGCTTTAACTTCTTGTAAAATTTCATTAGATGAATGATCCAAATCTTTTGTGTCAGCCATGGCTAACAACCGATCCAAATGTAATAATTCACCATTTTCGACATAATGACCCTTTTCAAATCGCAAACGGGGCTTTGTCGTACCCGCTACACGCTGTGAAAACTCAGAGCCTAATTGATCAAGAATCAATTGTGCATCTTTTCGACTATCCGCCGATTTCATAAGTAACATAATCATTAATTCATCAGGAGTTACAATTACCTCATCAGGAATTAACAAATCTTGCTTCACATATGCTACAACATCTTCGGATAATCGCACTTGTTTCTTTGTTTGTACCATTTATTGCCCCCGTGCAACTAGTTGTAATAAGGCACTCTGTTCCTTTAATAATTTAATTAACATGTTTTGTTGACCAACAATTGTTTGTAACAAGGCTTGATTATCATGTGCCTCTACTAATTGTTGGTTTAATGACCCATATTCTTTTAATAAATAAGCTAAGGCATCCCCTTGTGGCAAAGTTAATTGCTTAGCAAATTTTGACAACTTTGCTTTCGTCTCAATCGTCATATCAATTGAATATGATTTCTTTTTATCTAATTCTGCCATGAAATTTATCAACCTTTCGTTATATAATCATTCCTTATTATACCATGGGTTCGAATATTTGTCAAGTGATGGGCTAAATCCACAAATTTTTGTACGAAACCATGTGAATTTACAACAAAAAGAAAGCATTATTCATAATGCTTTCAAAAATTAATGATTGTAGAAAATGAATTATACCGTACGATGTAGAGTGGTGTTTCGAACTTCAACCGTCACTGATTGTCCACTACTGTTTGTAAAGAACACTACGGGTGCACCCCAAACACGTACCCGACTACCCTTCGTGTTGAAAGTTTGCCAATCACTAGTTAATTTTGACGGATGTTTTGTCCAATCAAATGAATCAGAGCCCTGCATATATAATTGGTCTAATACTACTTTATCACCGGGTCCTGAGATCACTCTAGCTTCAGTTGACATCACCCAATTATCGCCTGGTCGAAAATCAGAATAGTTACTAGTTGCATTGCCGCCCCCATTACCCCAATATAAACCTTGCTCATAAGCTGATCCATCCAAAGTAATAATATAATCATTATCACCGTTTTTAACAACTTTTGTTTTCACACCCTGATCAACACGTTGATGCTGATCTAATTCATCTAAAATATTAGTTGGCGTGGTGGCCGCCGTTAATGCTTCACGTCGATTTATATCTTTTAAACTAATAATACCAGCAGTTACCACGCCTGCAATTAAGGCGACTAATCCCAATATAATAATTGTTCTCAGCATCCCACCTTGTTCCGATTCGCCCATCTACTTATACATCCCTTTCTTCAAAATTGGTCCTGTTAATTTTAACAAAAAAGTTCAAAAATAAATATAAAATAATTAACAGTACCTCTCATTATACCATAAAAAAATAACCTCCCACATTAATATGGGAGGTTATTTAACTAAATCTATTGAGCCACTGATTGTGTGCTTGAATTAGCGGTATTCTTTAGAGAATTATAGAACGCCTTATCAGTCTTACCATCCTTAAAGTGTACGCCCTTCTCCTTCAAAACCTTTGCTTCTGCTTTACTCAATGTTGATGAATCCAAAGCAGCTTGTTCATTCAATGACTTCTTAACTTGCTTATTGATGCGGGCAACACCCTTATCATCATTAGCCTTTTCGTAATCAGCCTTTGTGAACACATCATGAACCAAGAAGACATAAATGCCACCTGCTTGCAACTTAACTGTCTTGACATCGCCCTTCTTAGCACCCTTCAAAGCAGTTAAGACTTCGGTTGAATCAGAATTATTATCAACGGTTGAAACCTTTAAGTTATTTTGATGTTGTTCATAAGATTTTGCATCAACCTTGCTACGATCCTTCAAAGCTTGCTCAACAATCTTAGCTTGCTTATCGTTCTTCACTAAGTAAGCATCAGTATTATACAAACGATAATCCTTCACAGCACTTTTAACTTGCTTAGGCGTAACCACCTTCGCATCCTTCACAACCGCGATGGCTTGATCAGCTTGGGCTTGTGACTTAACTTGGGCTTCAGCTTGTGATAACATCGCTTTTTTCCATTGTGCCACTGTCATATTTTGAGCCTTTAATGATGAAGCTAATTCCTTTTCTCCACCATTTGCTTTAATATAAGTGTCAATCAACTTATTAGCTTTCTTTTCCAAAGCCTTATCAGCTTGATCACCAGTTGCTAAGACGGATTGTGGATAAAACTTTTGCATTGCTGCTGACTTAACCGTTTCAAAGACAACATCATTTGAGTCCTTTGTCAAACGATTAGCCATATCAGCCTTAGTAATTGACACTCCGCCGCCAGATACAATGATTTGATTATTCGTTGCACCATAAACACTATAACCTATCGCAGCACCAGCTACTAATGCTACTGCTGCCCAACCAAAGGCATGTGAACGTTTCACAGTTGGTTCTGTCTTTGGTTGTGATGTCACCGTCTTTTCAGATGCCTTCTCAGGCTCAGCTGTTTTCACATCATCACCTGTATCTGCAACGACTGGTTGTTCAACGGGTGCTTCTGATTTCACGCCTTCGTCTTTTGGTTCAGTTCCATCAATGTGCTCTTTATTCTCAGACATACTTAATCCTACTTTCAAATTTTTATTAACTTCGTTCAATAGTTTAATTATAGCATAGAACTTTAACTAATGCAACAATTATACGAAAAAATAATTAAACCAAACTTAATTCTGATGAAAATAACGTTCCCGTTATTTTTGTCCTATTCTTGATGGCACGTTAACCACGTGCTCTTTAAAGCCCGTACGGGCATGGTCTCCTTTGTAAGAAAAGACACCTACGTCAATTCAAACTACCCATTTTTTTTTAAAATGTGGTATAATAAAATTAATTTAAATAAAACTAATATCAATCAAAAAGAAGGTAAATTTAAATGTTTAAAACCTATGGAAATAAGTTGTTCAAGAGTGGTAAGGTCATGATGACTGCCGCAGCCGCTACTGTGTTGGCAGCTACACCTATCGTGACAACTCTTACAGCAAATGCACAATCATCAGACCCTAAGGCCGATAAGGAAGCCAAGGTCGTTGATACAAAGAACACTCCTGAGCAATGGATTGCCAATGACCAAGCTACAATCAAGGCTAACATGTTAGCCCAAAAGATTGAAACTATTGATCAACTTGGTAACTACAAGGTTGTATGGGGTGATACGCTTTCAACAATCGCTGAACATTTTGGTGTTTCAGTTGATGAAATCACAAAGACATTCGGTATTCAAAACCCTGATTTGATTATCACTGGTGTAACCGTTCAAGACCAAGCAAAGACTTTGGCCGAAATGACTGGTACATCTGTTGCAACAGGTTCAGTTGCTGTTCAAAGCAACAATGGTTCAACAACTGACAATGCAGCTACTGCAAAGCAATCTACATCAGCTACAAAGTCTGCTACTCAAGCAACTAATCGTCAAGGCGTTAAGATTGCGCAAGGTTCAGTCTCTAAGGCACATAAGGCTAACAGCAATGTCACTGCTGCTAAGTCATCAACCCCTGCTCAAAACGCAACAGCTACATCAGATGTACAAGCTGCTAAGGACGGTCAATCAAATGTGACACCTTCAACACCTGTTGTTGTCAATGGCGGTGCATCATCTGTTGATAAGCCCGGCAAGCCTGGTGCAACAATGCCTTCAGCTCCGGTTGATAACTCAAAGCCAGGCAATGCGTCAAAGCCTACGACTGACAAGCCAGGTTCAAATGCTGGCGAATCTTCATCAGAAGCTAACAAGCCATCAACACCTGCTTCAGGTGCTAACTCAGGTGCCTCATCAGCTGCAAGTGATGCTGATAAGCCATCACAACCATCAAAGCCAACAACTCCTACAACACCAACTAAGCCTGGTGATAACGGAAACAACTCAGGTCATGTAACACCTGGTGCTATCCACTTTGATAAGTCTCACAACTTCTGGGTGGACGATTATGGTAACCAAATTGACCCTGATGACCCATGGCACATTATCCAAACTGCTGAGCAAATCGCAGAACATGATAAGCAAGTTGCTAGTGAGGCTGCTGCTGCCAGCGAAGCTGCCGCAGAGGAACAACAAGCTGAAATTGATTATCAAAACTCAATTGCAGCTAGTGAAGCCGCTGCTGCTTCTGAAGCTGCTAACGCAGGTTCATCCGCAGCCAGTGCAGCACCATCTGATGCTACACCTGCATCTAACGCCTCATCAGCTTCATCTGATGCACCAGCACAACCTGCTTCTTCAGCACCTGCTGAATCACAAGCTCCAGCTGACAACCAAGGTTCAACAGCCTCAGAAGCACCATCAAATGCCGCTACATCTGAGACCCCTGCTCAATCACAAGCTCCTTCTAGCGCTGTAACAGATGAGCCTTCAACGCCTGCCTCAAGTGCACCAGCCGAATCTCAAGCACCAGCTTCTGATGCTAACTCATCAGCACCTGCTTCATCAAGTGCTCCTGCAACATCAGCTCCAGCTGAGTCACAAGCTCCAGCATCAAGTGCCGCACCTGCTTCTTCTGCTCCAGCAGAATCACAGGCACCCGCAGCACCATCTGAAGCTACTACTCCAACTAATTCTGGTGATAATTCAGGCAATGTAACTGCCGGTGCTACACATTATGATTCAGCCCACAACTTCTGGGTAGATGATTATGGTAACCAAATCGACCCTAACGACCCATGGCACATTATCCAAACTGCTGAGCAAATCGCAGAACATGATAAGCAAGTTGCTAGTGAAGCCGCTGCTGCCAGCGAAGCTGCCGCAGAGGAAGAAAAAGCCGAAGCTGATTATCAAGCATCATTGGCCGCTAGTGAAGCCTCTGAAGCAGCTGCCGCAGCCAGCGCTAAGAGCGCAGCTGAGTCTGCAACCGTTGCCCAATCAGCAAATGCTTCATCAAATGCTAGTGATGTAATGGATAGCATTATCAATGCCAAGTAATTAATATCAACTAAAAAAGAGTTCCCTTAATGGGAACTCTTTTTTTTTTTCATATTTTAAATAATTCGATTCTTAATCAAAACATCTTGGATACTATCCATAGCAGCTTGCTCATCATCACCACTTATACTAATAATAATGCGGGTATGTTGGCCAATTCCTAATGACATAACACCCATAATTGATTTCAAATTCACATCATGTCCTTTAGCTGTCAATGAAATTGACGTATCTGGAAACTTACTTGCAGCGCTCACTAATAAGCTTGCTGGACGGGCATGAATGCCATCAGAACTTGCAACTGTATATTCACGACTTAACATAAAATTAAAACCAACTTTCATTTTTAATATAGTTTTATTATACCATACTTGAGTCAAAAAGAAAAGCATTGAACGAATTTTCGTTCAATGCTTTTTAATTCACGATTTGATTAATTCAAACCGATTTCCTTTGCAGTACCTGAAGCTTGGTTACGCAAGAATGACATTAGTCCGCTACCCATGAATACAGCTCCGATAACAAAGGCGATACCACCCCAAGCCAAGTGTGAACCACGTTGCTGTTGTGTCATAATTCCTTGTGCAATCTTGATGATTCCATAAACGAATAATACGGCACCTAACAAAGCAGCCATAGCTGGACCAAAGTTGTTCATCAACGCGTTCTTAAACGTGTTTAAAAATTCTGCTCCAATTAGCATATCTACTTTACCACCTTAAAATTAATTAATTAGTTCTAACATTGTATAATATCAAACGTTATGCAACTACAATTTATATTATACCACACTTTTAATTCGTGTGCAAGAACAATAAAAAGATGAACACACATGTGCATTCATCTTTAAAAATATTAGCTCAAACCAACATAGAACATAAACGCCATGCCAATATTTACAATGATAGAAGTCCAAATATTATACTTCTGACGGACATATTGATAAATAATCATTTGCAATAAAGCAAACCATAAACTAGTTAATACAAAGCTACCCAAACTTCTAAAAATGGCTGCCAAAATAACCGGTATAAAGAATTGCCAATATTTATTTTGCACATGTGCCTTTACATAATCTGTAATCCAACCTCTAAATACAATTCCTTCAATTAAAGGTTGAATAAAAATAAATAATGCCCCGACTATTAAATAATTTGTACCAACTGATAGATTTGTTCCAACTAATGATAACTTTAATTGCAATGGTCGTAAAACACTATCAATAATCACTACTAATAAGAAGCCTTCAATCATTAGTACAACATAGGTTTGTACATCTTTTAATAGACTCTTAAAATACGCTTTGCGTGATAGCGACGGCTGTGTGACGAACCAACCATAGGTTTTCTTAACATACCGACGAATCACCCAATATACAAAACCAATCGTGATCATCAACGCGCCTACGGTGATTGCACGATCAAAATGACTAAACCCCAATAAGGTTGTTGATAAAATGGCTAAAATGAAAAAGAAACCAAATGAATTAAATAATAAATCTCCAAAACTTAACGCATTTACTTCTTTTTGGTAAAATGGTTTTGAAAACCGATGCAATTTCGCAAATTGGTTTTTTGACCATTGTTTAAAATTTGACATAAATTAAGCTCCCTTGATTAATCCTAACTCTATTATACCATATCAAACTAAAAAAGCAAGGCATATTTCGCCTTGCTTTTTTTTATTATATGCCACCAAATCCAGGTTCTTCATCTTCAAAGTAACTATTTTCAAAATCCTCATTCGCATAATCAATTAACTTCTGAAGAATATCATGATCTTCAAATGGTTCATCCACTTGCTCATCTAAGAATAAGTCTTGGAATCCACGATTTGAATGATACAGACGTGATTTTCCATCAGTACTTACTTCAAATACATCCTGCGCAGGACCACCATCAGGTGATACTACTTCCAGAACTTTTTTATTACCACGATCTGTAATCGTAATTTCAGATGTATTCCAATTATCTTCATCCATAAATAATTCAACTAACTCATTCGATAATTCATCCTCAGAGTCTGCAATTTTATCAAATACTGCATCCAAATCTTTACGGCTAGTAATCTCACCACCTAAGAATGAAACACTTTGAATTTTTGGCATTGAAACAGTTGGTTCAACCGGCTCACTGGTCTCATTAACCTCAACTTGGGTGCGAACAACACCTTCGCCACCTGCCATTTCAGTCATAGCATCTTCTTCCGTGAATCCTTGTTGTTGTAACATGGTAATACCAATCTTCCGATCAATCCCCTTCACATCTTGACGATGAGCAGCAGTAACGATCTCCTCAGGTGTTAGCATCATGTAAGCTGCCAAACCTTCGTTAATTAAATCACGATTGATATCAACATCATAATTAATGTAATCCATAATTGCTTCAGATAATGCTTCAGAACCTAATGGTCGTAACTTTGGATCTTTAAACTTAGACTCCAACATTGAACGATGCTTGACATAGTACATAGCTTGACGAACTGTCACACGCAAAATATGCTTAAAGTCAGGCACCATTTCATCAGGATTTGCATCAACCGTTGAATAAATAGTTGAGGCGGTTTCAGCTGTACCTTGGCCACTGGCTTCAGTTGCTTTACCTTGACCTCCAAACATCGCAAACGCAAACGGCATTAACTGTTCACGGGTATTGAAAATTGGGTTTGTACGGCTAACACGATTCATGTTATCACGACGACGGGTTGGTGTAATCACAACTGACTCACCGTCAGTCAAATTAGCTAATTGCTCTTTAGAAATAACTGGGACTTCTGTTTTTTGCTTTGTCAAGTTAATTGAATTATCAGACTTATCAATTGAACCAATAGTCTCTGAAATACCTTGACTAGCAAAATCAATACGATGTGTCTTACCTGTCATCCCCGAAATATAATCCAATGAATCATCGTTTCGTGACAAGTTGTAATTAATTGTTCCGACATTATCTTTAACAATGTCATACATTTCATCACCATACACACTACTAATTTGTTTCATACCTTGGAAGACCATCGTCATTTGTTGGTTTGCTGACAAACCAATTGATAACTTACTATCCAAATTAGCAATTCCAGCCCCATCAGACTTTAAGTTACCTAACTCTTCAAGCATGTATCGGGTACCATAATCAGGCTTCTGTGTGTCTCCACGAACTTCATAACCTTTACCCATTGATGTATTAAAGATAGAATCAATCAATACCAAAGCTAGCTTAGCTTGTTCCTCAATTTGTGGTGGAATTGACAAGAATAATGCTCTTGGCTTTTCAGTATAATTAAACATCGTTTGTGCAACAATTGGTTCTTCCGTTACTTCACCTTGACTTCGGAACTTACGGGTTAACACAAAACCATCATGACGTTGTGTCATCTTTAAAGCCTTACCCGCTTTATACAAAGCTTTTGCCCGATTCATATCCATTGGCTTCACTTCAAAAGCTGTTCCGTCTTTAATAATGCGTTGTCCTGTAATAGGATCTTTTACATAATTCCGACCTTGCTCATCCAATAAGTAACCCTTATTAATCGCAAAATACAAAGTTAACACAATATTTTCTTCATTAACATCCCAAATTTCAATCTTAATATAAAATTGACCTGTTCTAGGACGTGGAATTTTCTTAAACCAAAAATCAATCCAACCTGATGATTCAACTGCACCATCATCAATGGTGTCATGTTTCTTATCACCATATGGCTTCTTAAACATTGGATCTTTATATAAGGCTGCTGTAAATTTACGGCGCCCCAATCGCATCCGTTGCATAATTAATGGATTCAAACGTACTGAGAAACGACGTGGGAATGGGAAGTCCAAAATGTTCAACCCATTCTTAGGTGAAACCGTTGTTAACTTCTTAATCGTCTCTTGCACGAAGAAACTCATGTTCTGCAAAGCCGTTGCATAAATTGAACCTGTTGTTGCATCAGAACCTGATGCTTTACGAAGCATGGTGTCAGGTCCCTTAAAATTACGACGAATTGCATTATCTGGTAACTCACGAATAGCTGATGCTAAGACATCCAACCCTGAAACTTCTTCCGGCGTTTCTGGATCAGCTGCTTCTTCGTCATCACCAACTGATTCAGCATATTTCGTATCACCTGCTGCAACAATCGCATCAGGCATCTTAATCACATCAAGCTGTGCAATCATTTGATACATCGAATTCATACTGACCTTGCCCCACAAATCATCGATATATCGGTCCAAATCTTCTTGCGTACGGAAGTTTGGTCGTTCCTTATCACCCAATGATTCCATTTGATCAACCAATTGACGATTTGATTGTTTAGCTTGATACAAACGAATTGTCTTACGTTCTTCATCAATCATGTAATTCATTAATTGATAAGTCATCATCTGGAAAACTGAACGGGCTGTGCTAATCCAGAAATCATCTCCACCAGTACTTGGGAAGAAAGTTGATGACAAATTAGATAACTCTGTTGATGCCGCTGGCATCTTTCCACGACGAATATCCTCAATAACCATTTGCAAAGGATTATAACGCACCGCCTTATCGGGGTGTGTTAGTGAGAATGGCACCACATCATAACCAGCCTTCTGTAAAAGCTGATATGACGCCATCTGCATTTCCCCTTTGGGGTCATTAACAACCAAATTCCATAATGTGTTATCACGACGCCAAGCATCCACAGTCGCCAAAGTCGTCAACTGTGTTTTGTTACCACGGGTCATTGATAAGATCAATGTATGAATTGAGTTGGTTTCAATGAAATAAGCACCCATTGGTCGTAATAACTCATAATCTGGCATATACCAGTCTTCATTAATTGCCTCTGCCAATGTACGAATCCGACCATCCTTGGTCTTATCATAATCATACTGTGTCGCATCAACCAAAATATCCTTCGGATCTAATTCACTCAATCCTTGAATATCCAACACTTGACGCAAATTACGATTATCAATCATTGGTACCTTTTCCCGAACGATATTACCGTCTTCATCCTTGATAATATTACCAACTTTATCATGCTTTGCCATATTTAATGATTTCAATCCATGATTTTTCAAATAAATATGTCCAACCAAACTTGAAACCGGTGCTGATTTCGTATGCATCCCACGATCAGCAATCACCGCATAATGCTCAATCATTTCTGGTACTGACCAGATCCATGAATCATTCACATCTGTTAATAATGCCGAATCATCTAACTTTGCGACCGTCTTTGCAGCTTGATTACCAATACTTACCATCATCGTGACACCTAACGCACTAGCAGGAATTACTAACCATGGTTTCCAAATTGTATAAGCTAAAGTTCCCACAAACACAGAACCGTGTGCCCGAATTGTTGCAAACCACGCATCATATGCATGCCAACCATATTGGGCTGAGGCGCTAGCTAACAATTTAGCTAGCACGGCTCCAATACCTGAAATCAATAACCAGCCAATAAACCAACCAGCAATAAAACCAATCACAAACCAAACACTTCGGGCGTGCTTCTCAAACCAAGTAACTTGACGACGTTCAGCACGCTGTGAATCATACGCTGTATTATCACGCTGAAAGACCGAATCACGGATTCGGCCTTTTCCAGTCAAACTATTTGTCGATTTAATCGAAAAATCACGTTGACCATTCTTTTTATTTTTTACTTTTTTCATCTATCATCCCATCTATAATGATGCTTCCCATTCAAACAAAGCTGATTCCATACCCCGTTTGAAATAATACTCATTTTCAACACCTGATTCAGACAATTCACTACGTACGGTAATCGGTAATGTGTTATCGAACTTATCAGCAAACATATCCATTTCATGTTTCGTTGAAGGTCCAATCATCACAGTATTCGCATCATCATATAACTTTGATGTCAACATTGCCTCAGGTGTGTTATATAACAACACCACCTTCGCTCCCATGTCCCAATAATACTTAATTTGTTCATGGAAGAAATCATACATTGAATCCGTAATCATTTCAGCCCCATGCACAATAATCACATCACCCTTGTGAATATTACCCGACAAGTATGACAACGCATTAATAACTTGTGACAAGAACACACCCTTACCACGTTTTACCATGCCTTCAAATGTGTAAATCGTTTGTGGACTACGTTGGATACGGGCTGTATTTAATTGTGTTGTACGGGCAAAAATATCACCATATTGTGAATACAATTCACTGAACAATCGTTCAAACATACGTAACTTATTCAAATCAGCTTTTGAATACTTACTACGATCAGAACCATTCATTGCATCCATATAAGCACGCTTCATGTAAGCCGAAATCTTTTCAAACTTAGGCACTTGTGAAGAAGGAATTCCAACCAAACGTAATTCATCTAAATGTGCCTTTGCATTTGGCACCCACTTACGTTCATCAATATAAAACTCTTCAATAACTTGTGATAACAATCGTAAATCCGATTCATCTAAACTTGGATCCAGCTGCTTTACAATCAACTTTAACTTTTCTAGTTGTACTGAGAACAATTCAATTTCATGAGCTTTATCCCCAAATACCTCTAACACATTGATACGACCTTTAGACATATCAACCGTTTCCGTAATACTGTTCAAATCAGTACCATAATCTAATGGGTGCGTACCATTCAAAACCAATTGATGCACCCGATTACCATTCATTAATGCATCTTGTGCATACTGAACGCCCCATAGTGATGATTTTGAGATTCCTTCAACCACACTACGACCAACAACCGCTTCGCCACGGGCTCCCACCATTGCTAGATGATCAAACAATTGTGTATCTAACATAACAGCACCCGAATTAACATCGGCAGCTAACCGACCAACAAAGATTCCTGAACGATCTTCCAATCCTCTAGTCAAGAACGGTGACATACCAGCTAATTCAGCTGAAGTTAACTTATAATTAAACCCTAATTGCTCTTTAGCGGGTTTAAACATATTTGCATAATCTTCTTGTTGTTGCCCAACATATTGCTCTAATGAAATCTTATTGAACCAATTACGATACCCAATTTCAATCTCACGTAATGAATAATCTAATGTTTCCTCATCAGGTGCTGTGATATTTAAACGCAATGCTAAGCCCATGTATACACCAGACTTAATCTCTAACGCAATATCCGTCATATCAATTTCTTGTTGCTCAGCAGATGACGCATCTGTTAATTGACCTGACTCATCGGCTTCTTCCAAACTACCACGGGCAGATTTGACGGCCTCTGAGATCTTGTCAATAACTTCTTTTTCAGGCACAATTGATGAAGTACTTAACAAAGTTACTGATACCTCAGGATTATTCACTGTCGGAATAATATTAACACCCCATGCTTTAGGTAATTTGTTATTCGCACCTTCTTTAATCTTAATGGACATGATTGCCCCCACCCGACCATCATACTGATAACGATCTGACTCAAATCGTAAATAATCGGCTGGTTGCAATTTGTGCACGGCTTCACGCCACAATGATTGTTTCTGAATTTCTGATAAACCTTTTTTTAATTGTTGTTTCCACAACTTATCTGATATATTTGCACGTGATCCTTTTGCCACTGTTTCTAACCTCCATACATCACATTATGCATGACCTTTAAGGCATCATCACCCGACATCATTTCAACTGATTTCAACATACCTGCACGACTACTTGATTGTAACTGGGCAATTTCTTTGTCCAACGTATCAACGCCATCAGTTCGTAACAGTAAATATTGTTGTGATGACTTGTAACGCTTGCTTACTAAGCTTAATTCACGATAACGATTCTTTAATAATAATGCAATTGGTTCAGGTGTAGGACCTGGTTGGTTTTTCCACTGTTGAGCCAATTCCCGAATATGTTCTTGTTGATTAATCACACGTTGATTTGAATGATCAGTAATTAATACCCAACTAGTTGCTGGATCTAATGAATTAAACCACTTTTCAATTGCCTCAATCACTTGGTCCATTTCTTGGTCCAAAATAACTAATGATGTAAATCCTGAAACCCGGAACATTGCGCCCACATCACCATTCTGAAAACCAATAAAACCTTCACCTGAGATTGCATCTACATCTGTAATACCGCGCATCTTTTGTAAAGCGGGCGCAAATTGTGTTTCAATCTTTTGCTTACGATTACGCACCATTTTCACACCTGTATTAGGCACATGTTCAAAATAACGGTCATTTTTCGATAACATATAATTAAATGTTGGCTTCATCCAACGATACCCTGGCAAGCCATTAGGTTGCGTTTTCAATGCAATATAACCTAAGAAAAATGCTGCTAAGAATATAGGCACACCCCATAATAATGAATACTTAATAGGTGTCATATAAATTAAAGCAGCCGTTGCTAACGTGATTCCTAACCAACCAACAATTTGATAAACAAACACTTGGTTTTTCGGTCCAAAATTACCAACTTTTAAAGAAACCAAAGCCCGCAACCTAATATTATCAACAGTATACGGAATTTTATAAACTTCTTTCGCCACTAGACCTTCCTCATTTCATTTAAATTACTGGTTCTAGTATACCATAGATACTGAACAATTGCAAGTTTTACATTAACAAAAAAAAAGCACTGATAATTATTCAGTACTTTTAATTTAATTACTTTTCAGCTTTAGGCTTATCAATGGTGTAACTCTTCTTGCTAGTAGGGTCACTAACCTTGATCTTGTCTCCATCATCTTCTTCAACCACATAAAGATGCTTTTGACCAGCTTTATTCTCAGCAGTTAATTGCGTTCCCTTAGTATAAGAGCCTGTTGGTGATGGTTGCATCTGATAATCATTATCACTCTTACCACCGCCACCAAACAACATAGTAATTAAAGCAACCAACACACCGAACGCTACCACGGCCCCAACAATTAAGGCAATTATCTTCTTACGATCCAAAGTTCCCTTTGGTGTTTCTGCTTTCGCAACATCTTTTGCCTTACCCGTTAATTTATCTAATATCCCAGCCATGTTCTTAGGTTTAGATTGCTTTGGTTTCTTAACTTTCTTTGGCGTTGATGCAATATCTTCGTCTTCATCCTCATCTTCAGGCTCATCGAATTGACTCATTAAATCGTCATCAGTAAATGTGTCTAAGACACTTTGCTCATTGATTTCGCCAGTAGTTGAATCATTAACTAAATCTTCAATACTACGACCGGCATGTGTATTGCGGGCGTTATCTTCGATTTCGTCATAATCTTGAATATCGGAACTTTCGTTAACATCATCTAAATCCAAATCAACAATTGAACTATCATCACCATCATCAATAATATTATCAACATCAGACGTATTATTCAATAAATTATCGATTTCTTCGTCCGAAACATCATCAACCGGTTCCGTATCCAATGATGTGTTATCACTTTCATCATCGTTAAACTCAAAATCTAAATCATTATCAGCTGGTAAATCGTCTGTTAAATCATCGCCCAAATCTACTGCATCATCATCAGTTAAATCAACATCTGGCTCAACTGAGCCGTCATCACCAAATCCTAAATCTTCTGCGTCAAGATCATCAACCGGCACGGTTTCTTCAGCTGTCGCTTCGAAACCGTCTTCATCGCCATCTAGGTTGTCTTCCGTGAACCCATCTGGCACTTCGTCATCATCACTGACTTCATCATAAGTAGATGCTGGTGCTGGTGTTGATTGTTGATAAACTGCTTGCTTTTGACGTTCCAAATCTTGTGTGAACAAACGATCCTCTGTCCGCATTAACTCTTGACGGGCTGCGTGCTGTTCATCTTCTAATTCCCGACCTAATTTACGGGCATCTTTCATCAACCCTTCAATTAAAGGTGCCTCAACTTGTGCCAAGTACTTTGACTTAATACCATCACGCCAAGCATTAACCCGCTTTAGTCGTTCATTTCGATGAGCTTCAACCTTCGCTAACAAGCTTTGCTCATACGCCTTGACCGGCTCATCGATGGCTTGTTGCTTACCAGTTGTCGCCCATTCAGCTTCTGCCTTTGCCAACTGTTCCTTGATGAATTGCTCATGCAATTCATCAACTTTAGCAGCCATCGAAGCTTGTCGCTTCGCAACAAGCTTCTTTGTATCCTGCACATCCTGTTGATTCAATTGTTCTGCACGGGCATATTCTTTCACAATACGTGAATTACCCGTTTTAGCATCCAATTTTTCATCAATCTTAGCTTCCAACAAACGATGCTGATCAAAATACTTCTTTTGCAAACGATTTTTACCATCATCGCTCAATTCACGCAATTGTGCGTTCATTTGATCACGAATATCATCAACCTGCCCTTGAAAGGCGGGTTGACTAGAAGCCACATGAACCTTCGGTTTATTAATCACAGGGGTTTCAATTTGACTCAATACACGTTGTAATTCTTTTGGTACTTCCTGCCCCATTGGCTGTGGTTTAACTTCAGATGTTGTCAAGGCTGCCTGCACAAATGAAGGCTCATCATCTTGACTATCACTCAAAGGTTCCACATCACTAGTATCAAAACCATAGTCATCTTCATCATCAAATGAAACTGCTGCTACGGGCTCATCAGCTAATTTCGCTGCATTAGCTTGGGCTGTTGCTTGTGAAGTCTGTGTTGTATTAAACTTCACGTCAACTTGTTCAAATAAATCTTCATCCGTCATATCAGGGTTACTTTCCAAAGCCAACATAATCACATTATCCAATGTACTTAATTGGGTATAAGGATAAGCATACAACTTGTGTGAACCAGTTCGTTGTAAGACTTCAAAATCCGGGTAATCACCATCATCTAAGCGCTCATCAACATTCGTCATCTTTGCATACGCAAATAAGACTTCCTCTTTTGGTACTTGCAAATGATCATCCAAAGTTTCAAACCAATTTGTTAATTCTACAGATGGTGCAAATACCCAAAGACCTTGTGCCTCTTGTGGTGGCAACGTTACTGAATGCAAATCATTCACCACATTATTCAAATAAGCATAACCGTTTTCGTCTAGATAATGACGTAAACGCTCATCATTAATCACCCACACATAATACTCAATATCACCAGTATCTAGCTCACGCTTAGGTACAGTGTCTTCCTGTAATAACTCACGCACTGCTGCGCCAGTTAGTTCTACCTGATCTGCCATGTGCATCCTACTTTCTTGTTTTAATCTAAACTTCATTACTTTTTATTATACCACATCTTCAAATAAAAAGAAAGACCTGTGAGAAAATTTCTCACAGGTCTAGTGCTTAACGCTTATTTCTTCTTTTTAGCTTGTCGAATACCATCTGTCAAACCTTGACTACCCGAACCACCAGTTGGCTTACGTCGTGGTTGTTGCGTTACGGGATTAGATCCAGTCGTTGAACCTTGACTGTTTGGACGGTTCACGTTCATGTTAGCTCCTGAGCGCTGAGGCGCTTGTTGTGGATTAACTGAACGATTTGGCTGTGGTGCACTACTACGGTTCGTTACCGGAGCTTGTTGACGTGGTGCTGAATTAACATTACCAGTCATTGGACGACTTGTCGTCTGTTGTGGTGCCGTTGTATCAACGGTTCCACCACCCTGGAAACTATTTTGATGTTGCACACTTTGGTTACTCTTCACTGTGTCGTGAACTAAATTACTATTCTTGACGTTAGTTTGACGATTTGTAACCCCTGAATTTCGCTGATTAGTTTGAACACTATCCACAAACTTATTATTTTGTGATGAATTAACGTTTCGGTTCATTTGATTATTAGCCACGTTTGACTGTTGCACAGTCTGTTGACTATTGGCAATATTCTTAACATGATCAACTTGCGCTGTTGATGTTGTCCGTGTCATATCACGACCAACCATGTTTTTGGTTGCTTGATTAATTGATTGACGTTGGTTAACAGTTTGTTGTTGATTTTGTGAACTATTCGCATTAACTTGTTGTGCCTTCTCTAATCGACTGCTTTGCTCAACCAAATCTTTTTGCGCTTGAACATAGTTCTGACGATACTCATTTGATTGTGAAGCTAATTGCGTTACCGCATTCTTAGCTTGATGCTTTGTTTGATCCACCGTTTGATTATTTGAGGTTGAAATACCTTGCTCCTTCAACAAGTTATTCACTTGATGTTGTGAGTTCAATAATTGCTGATGTGAATCAGTGACATTTTGACTAGCTTGACTAACGGTTTGAGTTCCCTTAGCTGACTTAAAGGCAGCCTTGTCATCGTTACCCTTCGTTTGTTGGGCAACATATTGACTAGCACCTTGTGCTTGACGAAGATTATCTTTAGCCGTTTGATCTTTCTTGACCAATGTATCCATTGTCTGTGATTCCTTAGCATAGGCTTCACGACTCTGACGATAATCTTGCTTTGCTTGTGCCAACTTCTGTTGTGCCTCAGGCGTTGCCTTACCTTGTGATTGAACATCTTGGTTAACTTGCGATTGTGCTGCTTGCAACTCCTCACGGCTATTCAAAACATTCTGGCGCGCCTTCTTCAATGTTTGTGCTTGTTCCATGCGCTCAGTTCCAGTCTTAGTTGAAGTTTGCTTTGCTTGCTTCAATTGTTGACCAGCTTGCTCACGGGCATCGGCATTGGTTGTCTTACCATCACCATACTTATTAGCAGCTTCACTAGCACCTTGTTCTTGCAAGGCTTGTTGATATTGCTTCTCATGCTTTGTCAAATCAGACGTTGCATCCGTAATCTTACGTTGTTGTTGACTAGTACGCTTCAAGTCTTGACCATTTTGACGCTTTTGTGCTTGCAAACCTTTCACGTTTGCTGCTGCGTCATATTGCTCATTACCTGTATCAGCAGTTTGCATAGTTGCTGTATCCTTTACCTTATCAGCTGCTTCCTTCACAGCCTCACCAACGGTTGCACCGTTATTACGGGCATCTTGATAAGCTTCCTTAGCACTCTTACCAGTTTCCTTGGCAACATTCTTACGACCAGCATCCTTTGAGGCACCCATAACACCAGGAATCTGACTAGCAGCTAACAATGCGCCACCAGCACCACCTGTTGCAAGTGCACCAGCCATCTTAGCTGCATGCTTACCACGGTTAGCAATTTGACCAAGCTTTGAACCTTGTGCATCTAATGCACCATTTTGCATTTCATCTTCATCCAAACGACGGTTCATATCATCAGCAGTGTTCTTCAAACCACCACCAAGTTTACCAGCTAACCTACCGGCACCTTTACCAATACCACCTGTCATACGATCTGAAGACTTCTGCATAAACTGAGTACTCTTTGCAGTACGTTCACGCATTTGATCTGCTTTGTCATGGATACTATTTGAAACACTACCGTTTTGACCAGGTTGAATACCCATTGCCCGGTCAATTGCTTCCGCAATTTGATCCATCATTGTTTCAAGACTTTGTGTAATTGCACCACGCAACTTGATTAACAAATCAACAATAAACTTTCCACCAAAAATCAAAACAAATGAAGAAACCAATTGACCAGTTACATTACCAAATGCTGAACCACCAGTTAAGGTTGATGTCACACCCTTCAATAATTGAACCATCGCATTTAATAATGGACCAACCATACCAACACTTAGTGAAATATAAGCAACCATGACAAGACCAACTGCCACGCCAATCAATGCACGTACAACGGCTCCGATTGAACCAGATGATGCACGGATTTGGTCACCTAATGCTGAACCAATCGTCTTAGCCAAAATTGTCGCAATTGCCATATACGCAACAATCGCATAAAACATAACCCAGAATGAAGTCATGAAAATTTGTAACCAATTATTAAAGCGGGCAATCACCGTATCACCAACCAAATTAGTTGATTTCCAACTAACTCTTGGATCTGTATTCATACCAGTTTGACGTGATACAGCAATCTCACCATCTGAACTAATTCCCCAAACAGCTAATGCATGTGTTAACGCTAGCTTACGTAAACGATCGCTACCTTCAATTGAATAATTAGAACCAGAAGCAGTTTGTGCAAACAAATCTTTATTAAAGCCACTTGCATCCAAATTTTTATCAGTAATAAACTTTTGTGGTAAACGATCCTTATTATTTAAGAATTTATGAGTATCACCCCATACCTTACCTTTTTTATCTGCTTCACTTGTAACTTTCTTATCTTTAACACTTACTTTGTGAGCAAAGTAACCTTTATTATCAGTATCCTTATCTTCACCACTCCAGCCTAACCAAGCTGAAACATCATCCGCATTAAAGCTATCTGAACTCATCCATGATGTCAAAACACCCATTCCACTACGTTTTTGCAACCCTAATGCTGGATTATGTGACCATGAATCAGATACACGTCCTGAAGTAATTCCACCACGGTTATCACCAGACTTATCAGCGCCAAAGGTATAAAATGAAGCAGCAAATGGTGCTTGTGCATTATAGAAATTAGACTTAATTTGCTTTGACACTTGATCAGTCAAATTCATCTTACCAGCAACTGTTTCAGAATAACTTAACATTGTTCCTAACATTACAGGTAACATCGTCCAAGCAAAGAACACAACCATGTACTTTGCAAAACCAGTTCCTAATGTCCGACCACGATTTTGACTACCCATAACTGTTCGTACAATTACAAACATGAAAATCAAAGTAGCCACTAACAAAATTGGTTCCTTAAATTGTACCCAAATATCAATCAATGGTTTTAAACCATTATAGAAAGTACCAGCTAAACCACCTGATGCTTGTGCTCCATGCAAGCCCATACCAATATATTTAAAGATATTCAAGTAACCAACAACCTTCATAATGAAGGCCCCAATTCCTTGCACAAAACTAACAGCACCTAGCAAAACAACTAGAAGAATACCACCAATAAACGCCATAATTTGACCAAAACTATGCCCAATTGTAGATAAAATATCCGTACTCTTATATGAAACAATTGAGTTTGAACGACGTAGCATCATTGTATACTTTGATACCCATGCTACTTTTTCTTTAACATCTTTATTTGTTTTTGGGTCTCCGGCATAAGCACGGGCCCAAAACTGTTGTACACCATACGTATCTGCTGGTAAATCTTGATTCTTTGGTGAAACCTTGGCTTTCATATTACTCCACCAATCGCCAATACTAGTGATCGGATTTCCACCAAATAAACTTCCCAAAGAATTATCGATGTCATCAGCCGAAACCACCGACTGATGATTCATCGCACCACTCACGCTCATTGACGTAATTGCAACACCGTGTGACTGATAGGCTTTATCAGAATTAATTAAATCTGAACCTAAGGCACTGGTCATCAATGTCATGATTATTAAGAACGGTAAAAATAATTGCTTCAACCGTTTTTTCATTTTTGATTGCATTTGCCTTATCACCTACCCTTTAGCCTGCAACTCAGACACAATAACCGCTTGTGCCTGCGTCTCCTGAACAGCTTGCTTTAACAATGTTTCCACTTTATGTCGCTGCTCTGTTGATAACTTTGCTGAACGGGACGTTTTATATAACTCTTTAACAGTTTGTCGAAGTTCTTCATACTTCAACTGAGCTGCCGCAAGTTGCTGAGCTGTCTGTTTATGATCAGTTAATACCAACGTTATATAAACCGCAATGGCGACAATTAAAAATATTGCTATGTAAATAAATACCATATTAAATTGTGCCCCTTATCTAAAAAATTTCGTATCTATGTTTTATTATAACACATCCACTCTTATTTTGCTAAACTTTTCTTATGAGGCCGTACAACCAAATGAGCGCTTCCTTCAGAATCATACATATCATCTAAGACCATCTTACCACTAACTTCAAGCACTAAATAATCATACTTCAAATGTGGACGGGGGTGCTTATTCACAAAATCAGAAACGGCTGAAGCCACTTCTTGTTCAATACGACGTGACACCGCACGACCACCACCGTTGTTTGCATTACGAACAACTTTATCCGTTACAATATAAGCTAGTACACGATTTGCTTCAAAAATTTCTTGACGATATCCATCACCTAGTTCTTGTTTCTTTGGACTCAAGCGTAATTGAATACCATACTTTTGATAAATACGACGATTCAATTCCTTAAAACGCAACTCCGCAATTTCAACTAACGTCTTATTGCTCAATGGTTGGAACGGTACGATTGCTGATAAACGACCCAAAAACTCAGGTTTCAACGTAATTGACAATTCAGAAAATAGCAACTCTTCGTATTCGCGGGCATCAGCATCTTTATTCGCCACATCGGCTAACGTACTTGCACCCAAATTCGTGGTCATAATAATATAAGCATTCAACCCACTAATTTGACGACCATACTTATCAGTCATACGACCATCGTCTAGTAATTGTAGTAGCAAATTACGCACACCTGGATGAGCCTTTTCCAACTCATCAAACAATAAAATAGTATAAGGTTGTGAAGTCAACCCAGTTGTGATACGATCCTGGAACACTTGCACAGAATCTTGCGTTTGATACTCAGACATATCATAACGTTGCATTGCCCGTTCTGTTCCAAATAACGCTTTTGCTAGTGTACGACTCAACTCAGTCTTACCTGTACCAGTAGTTCCAGCAAATAAATAACTACCCATTGGCTTTGAAGGATCATTCAACCCAGCAACTGAAACATTTAATGAATCACGCATAATATTAATGGCGGTATCTTGACCTTTAACCCGTGACTTTAAAATCTCTACGGTCCGGTCAATATCAGCTTTCCAATCTGCCTGAATTCCTGTCATTTCAGCTAACACGGCATTCAAATGTGGCACTGAAGGCTTTGTCCCAAATGTGCGATAATTTCCAATCATCGCATCAATATATAAAATTGACTTACGGGGTTGGAACATGGCTGGTTGATACTTTCCATACTCAATTACTTTTTTCAAAAGATGATCTGTAAATAAACCATTCATATCTGGTGCATAATAATTAATGGTACTACGCAAAATCTTTAACATCAATTGATCTGAAGGTTCTGATAGCTTAATCGGTTGCATACGTTGATCCAACGCTTGATTAGGCTTAATGTAATCAAAATACTCTTCGTTCGTTGTTGCAGCAATAAACCGAATTCCTAAACGACCTGAACGGGCTAGAATTGGTTTAATCGCATCGGTTCCACCATTCATTGGCACCACGTGAAACTCATCAACGAAAATATCCAGCTGCACTTGATCCGCATGTTGTAACTTTTGGACTTCATCCATCGCCCGCTTCAATGAGGCATTAAATTGATCACGTCCATTTTCAGCCATAGCAACCACGTCTAATTCCAAGACGTGCTCATTACTACTTGTATAGTTTGCAGCATATGATTCAACTAATGCCGTTTTACCTGTTCCAGCTCCAGCTAACAACATCGCATTTGAAATAACTGGTCGTGATAAATCAGCCCGTAACTGACCCATTTCAACTTCACGTCCTTCAACTGGCGACGCATCAAGTCCCATTTCATGACTAAAACGTGCCAAAACTGGATATTTAGACACGTCAATTTGCAATACTCTTTTCGTTTGTGCTTCAACCATTACTTATATTCCTGCTCCTTAAAATGTGTACAAACGTGTCTAATAATAGATTTTAGACACTATATTTCAATCATCGCCGTTAACATTAGTATTCCAGTTTGGTAAAAAATACCTCACCACATTGACTAACTCTTGCGATATTACGGTCATTAG
>OMJG01000271.1_pt1 | contig 40158 bp, 37 predicted proteins | sample 1646431 | NCBI WGS metagenome assembly OMJG01 (sample SAMN03771674, study PRJEB25209) | food metagenome | isolation source: Cotija cheese | place: Mexico:Jalisco,Michoacan | collected 2011-12-12
AAAAGATTAGCCTTTGGGCTTTTCTTTTTACCCGAAAAACGAACATACATTCGATTTTTAGATTAATAAATACGAATTAGTTTATTTTTTATCCTCTTCACGCTTTAAATAAACTAAAAACCGTATTTACTTCACCAAATTACGAAAGGACTAGATTTTATGGAAGGATCAGTAAGAAAAAAAGGAAATAATTGGTATTACCGTTTGGACCTCGCTTATATTAATGGTGAACGGAATCAAATTGAACGTTATGGTGGAAAAACGAAAACCGAAGCGTTGGAGTCTATGCGTAAAGCTATATATGAATACGAAACCACTGGCCAACTTATGGTGGAGTCAGATATATCAGTCCATGATTATTTTGAGTATTGGTATAAAAACTATGTGTTAGTAAATTTAAAGCTAAACACACAAAAAAATTATAGAGGAATTTTAGATAATCATATCTACCCTTATATAGATTCTTACAAATTAAAATCGGTTAAACCTGGAACAATACAAGATTTGCTTAATGCAGAATTTGAAAAAGGATTTGCTAAACAAACTCTTGGAATAATCAAAGGAATCTTAAATAAAGGGTTTGAAATGGCTGTGTATCCCTATCAATTCATAAAAAACGACCCATCAAGCTACGCTAAAATACCGAAATACGATGAAAAAGAATGGCGTGATCGTGGCGATTTAAAAATAATCAGCATGAAAGATTTTAAAACGTTATCCACCATTGTTCAACCAAGCGACCCTTACTATCTTCCAATGATGATTAGCTTCCAAACCGGACTTCGTAGGGCTGAAGTTTGCGGACTTGAATGGTCTGATATTGATTTTGAGGAAGAAACGCTCAAAGTTGAAAGGATCATGATCAACGATGGGAAAAAATATGTTATTGGAACACCTAAAACAAAAGCATCTTACAGAACTATTTTGATGGGTCATACCTTATCTTCCCTTTTGAAAAAGATGCAAATTCGCCAAAAAGAAAATAAACTGTTTTATGGTGCTAGATACATATCGAACGATTTTGTGTGTGTTAAAGAAAATGGTTCTCCAGTCACTCCTAACTCTATCAAGTGGTATACTGCAAAACTGAGAAAACAGACAGGCATCGATTTTAATTTTCATTCTTTTCGGCACACACACGCAACAATGCTTTTAGAGAATGGAGCGAAGCCAAAAGAAATCCAAACTCGGCTTGGACACTCTCGCTTAGCTACCACCATGGACACATATGCTCATGTAACCAAAAAAATGAAAAAAGAAACTGTTGATATTTTCGAACAGATGCTCCATAAAAACGATATCTAAGATAAAAAAACTTCCCACATTTTAATTAATGTGGGAAGAATGTGGGAAAAACAGCATTGATCCAAACGGTATAATCGCTCAAACCCTTGCTACTTCTTAGGTTCATCCTCGTCCATCTTCAAAACAGCCATGAAGGCTTCTTGAGGTACTTCGACCGAACCAATTTGTTTCATGCGTTTTTTTCCTTCTTTTTGTTTCTCTAATAGTTTTCGTTTACGGGAAACATCGCCACCGTAACATTTGGCTAGGACATTTTTCCGCAAGGCTTTGATATCTGAACGAGCGACAATTTTTTGGCCAATCGCAGCTTGGATAGGCACTTCAAATTGTTGGCGTGGGATCAACTTTTTCAGCTTTTCAACGATGGCTTTGCCACGTTCAAAGGCAAATTCTTTATGGACAATAAAGCCTAAAGCATCAACTTTTTCAGCGTTCAAAAGAATATCCATTTTCACGAGTTTGCTTTGACGGTAGCCAGACATTTCATAATCTAGTGAGGCGTACCCTTTTGTACTTGATTTTAATTTATCAAAGAAGTCAAAAACAATCTCTGATAAGGGAATTTCATAGACCACATTCACGCGATAATCATCGAGATAATCCATGGTTACAAAGTCGCCGCGTTTGCGTTGGGATAGCTCCATTACGGCACCTACGTAGTCATTAGGAACCATAATTGTCGCTTTCACATAAGGTTCTTCTACATTTAAAATGGAGACTTGATCTGGAAAATCAGCTGGATTATCTACAGTCAGCTGCGTACCATCTGTCTTATTCACGTGATAGATAACTGATGGCGCCGTTGTAATTAATTCTAAATTGAATTCACGTTCTAATCGTTCTTGCACCACGTCCATATGCAACAATCCTAAGAAACCACAGCGGAAACCAAAGCCTAATGCTTGAGAGGTTTCTGGTTCAAACTGTAAAGCAGCATCATTTAATTGTAGTTTTTCTAATGCTTCACGTAAATCATTGTATCGTGATGTGTCGATTGGATACAGGCCACAATAAACCATGGGATTCATATGACGGTATCCTTCTAGTGCTTCGGTCGCTGGATTGTCTGCTAGAGTAATCGTATCCCCGACACGAGTATCTTGGACCGTCTTGATTGCTGCAGTGATGTAGCCTACATCACCCACCATCAAGTAATCACGCTTGATACTCTTTGGAGAAAAGACCCCGACTTCCGTTACTTCAAATGTTTTGCCGTTGCTCATTAATTGAATACGATCCCCAGGCTTTACGACACCATCCATAACCCGTATATTTAAGACAACTCCACGATAGGCGTCATATACAGAATCAAAGATCAGTGCTTTCAAAGGGGCTTCAAGCTCACCTGTTGGTTCAGGTACATAAGCTACGATTTGCTCTAAAATTTCTTCAATTCCGATCCCTGCTTTGGCACTCGCTAGGACGGCTTCCCTTGCATCAATCCCAATTACATCTTCAATTTCTTTGCGTACGCGCTCAGGATCAGCGGCTGGTAAGTCAATTTTATTGATGACTGGTAAAATTTCTAAGTCATTGTCCAGTGCTAAATACACATTCGCTAGGGTCTGCGCTTCAATCCCTTGCGCGGCATCGACGACCAGTACAGCTCCTTCACAGGCAGCAAGACTTCGCGATACTTCATACGTAAAGTCGACGTGTCCAGGAGTGTCAATTAAATGGAAGATATACGTATTGCCGTCTTGAGCAGTGTAGTTCAACTCGACAGCATTTAATTTAATGGTAATTCCGCGCTCTCTTTCTAAATCCATGGAATCAAGTAATTGAGCTTGCATTTCACGGGAGGATACGGTATTGGTTTTTTCAAGAATACGATCGGCTAAGGTCGACTTGCCATGATCGATATGAGCGATGATTGAAAAGTTTCGAATCATCTTTTGACGCTTTTTCATTTCTTCAACTGTATGCATAGGTACTCCTTCATTTCTTTTAATCAGCTTTTCTTATTATACCAACGCAAGCAAGAGATTCAAAGTCTTTTCTATTCAACTAGCTAAACAATCCGCAAGATGTCTGTTATACTTTGTCTATAAATTGAAGTATTGGAGTTGGAACGATGGAATTTGATTCAAGTCACCAGTTAGAAATTCGGCCAGTGGAAGAAAAAGATGTCGATCAATTTAATGAATTGTTGAGCTACGTCTTCCAAATCACTGAATCAGATATTGAAGAAAGTGGATTTGAGAGCAAGCGTGAAATGATTAAATCCAAAAAACCAATTTTAGAATTATCCAAAGTTTTTGGTTGGTTTAATAAAGAGCAACTCGTTTCACAAATTGCAATCTATCCTTGCGAGGTCAATATTCACGGAACAATCTACAAAATGGGCGGCGTGACTGGTGTAGGCACCTATCCTGAGTATGCCGGTCATGGCTTAATGCAAGGCTTAATTCGCTTAGCGTTGGAGCACATGCGTAAGGACAAGCAATGGATATCTTATCTCTATCCTTACTATATTCCATACTATCGTCGCAAAGGCTGGGAAATTATGTCCGACAAAATTTCCTTTAAAATTCGTGACACACAATTGCCTAAAACGATTGCTGTGCCGGGGATGGTCGAACGACGCGATGTCGACCATGAAGATGTCTACAGAGTCTATGACCTCTTTGCCAAAGAAAACCACGGAGCACTGCAGCGCATCTCGTTTCACTGGGAAGAATATTGGCGCTACGAGAATGAAGATCAGCGAACGGCGGCTATTTACTACGACGAAGATGGTCAACCGACAGGCGTCTTGTTTTATTGGGTAGCCGAAGAAGTCTTTCACATTAAAGAAATGTTTTACCTTAACCAAGAGGCGCGTAATGGCTTATGGAACTTTGTGTCTGCACATTTTTCGATGGTCTACTGGGTAAAAGGTGACATTTATAAAAATGAACCTCTTGCCTTTTTACTGGAAGATAGTCAGATCAAAGAAGAAATTGAGCCGTACTATATGGCTCGTATTGTTGATGTAGAAGAATTTTTAAAGAGTTTTCCTTTCAAGTCGTTCAGCCGCCCGTTTCATTTTCAGATTCATGACCCAATTGCCGAGTGGAACAATGGTGTTTTTAGTTTAAACTATGACGAAGACACGCAGTCAACCCGGATCTCTCGTGAACCAATTGGTCATGCCGTTACGATTGACATTCAAACCCTGACTTGCTTACTCATGAATTACCGCCGTGCCTCTTATCTTTCACGTATTGAGCGTTTAATGACAGATAAAGAGACTTTACGGACATTGGAACGAATCATCCCAGACATGGAAGCGTACTTTAGTGATTATTTCTAAAAGGAGGAAATAGGAATGCATCTTTATTTTGCTGCCCCTTTATTTTCAGAAAGTGATGTTCTTTTTAATGCACAGTTAGCAAAAGCCATTCGCGAGAAATATCCAGAGCATACAATCTATTTGCCACAAGAAAATGCGGCAATTAACGACAAGCAAGCTTACGCTGACAGCAAGATGATTGCCTTAGCAGATACAGCTGAAGTGCAAAAAAGCCAGCTGATGATTGCTTTATTGGATGGGTTGACGATTGATCCAGGTGTTGCGTCTGAGATTGGTATCGCCTATGCGTCAGGGATTCCTGTCGTTGCGCTTTACACCGATAGCCGGCAACAAGGTGCGATGAATCAACAAAAACTGACGGCTTTGCAAACGATTGGTGAAAATCAATTCCATTACGCGAATCTATATACGATAGGCTTGATTAAACTAAATGGTGCAATCTACGCTTCGACAAGTGAGCTACTTCTTGGCTTAGACCAGTATTTAAAGGAGCGTGACGTGTAATTGTCTACTTATCATAAAATACGGTGGAGTTTGTTTGCATTTTCATTTCTCACCCTACTTGCGACCATTCGCGAGTGGTTTCTTAGCCCGGCTTCTGGAATGGTTGTTGTCATTGAATGTTTGGCTGGTATCGCGTTGATTTTTGCACCTGATATGATTCGTAAGGTACTCCATCTCTACTTTCCGAAAGCAACGATCTATTTTTATTGGTTCTTTCTCTTTATGTCTGTCTTTTTAGGCAGTTGTCTGCATCTGATGGATTTGATTCCATTTTGGGATAAAATTCTTCATGGCACGAGCCCAATGTTGCTTTCTATGATTGGCTATGGCATCATTACCAATGGCCTACAACAAGTTCCTACGAAGAACATTCCAGTCTGGGTTTTTCTTTTATTTGGTTTTGGCTTTGCAGGTATTTGTGGTGTATTTTGGGAGTTTTGGGAATTCACTTGCGATACTTTCGCCAATTTGAATCTCCAACGGTATCAAACACTTGCTGGTGTCCCCTATGTCGGCCGAGCAGCACTAATGGATACAATGGGTGACTTAGCTGTCAATACCATTGGTGCCATACTGATTGCAATCTATTCTTACATTCAAGCTCATGGTTCGGGTGATTATTTTATCATCTATCGCATCATTAAAAGCAAACATGGTAAACCCGAAAATGATGATTATCTCGCTCTGTAGAATGAACTGTGACATTAAAAAAAGACCAGCAAATCCAAAAGTTATTTTTTAAACTTCTGGGTTTGCTGGTCTTTTTGATGAACAATGCTGCCTCATGTTCTTAAAAGGTGTTCTAAATTGTCCATTTACTCTTCTATGATTGGTTCATTTTGAAAAACTAAGTGATCGTCTAGCAAAGAAATAATAACTCGAGTCTTAGGCATCACCCTACCTGAGATAATTTCTTTGGCTAATGGTGTTTCGACTTCTCGGGTCACAAATCGTTTCAATGGTCGTGCACCATATGCAGGCTCATACCCATTTTCAGCAATCCAATCTTTTGCTTCGTCTGATAGTTCAAGATAGATTTCTTGTGCGTCTAAGCGCCGTGCAACTTGTGCAACAATCTTATCAACGATACCTTTGACATTATCTAGACTTAGTGGGGTAAATAAAATGGTGTCATCAATCCGATTTAAAAATTCTGGCTTGAAGCTTCCTCTTAACAATCCTAATACTTGTTCTTTGACCGCTTCAGGAATCGTGCCATCTTGGGTAACCCCTTCTAGCAACAAGTTTGATCCGATGTTACTCGTCATGATCATCACTGTATTTTTAAAATCAACGACGCGACCTTTCGAATCTGTCAGACGTCCATCATCCAATACTTGCAACAAAATATTAAAGACATCCGGATGAGCTTTTTCAATTTCATCTAATAAGACAATGGTATAAGGATTTCTACGGACAGCTTCTGTCAATTGTCCACCTTCTTCATAGCCGACATAGCCAGGAGGCGCTCCGACTAATCGTGAAACAGAATGTTTTTCCATATATTCACTCATATCAATCCGAACCATATGATCTTCAGAATCAAAGAGATTTTCAGCGAGTGCTTTCGCTAATTCGGTCTTCCCCACACCTGTCGGACCTAAAAATAGAAATGATCCTAATGGTCGATGTGGATCTTGCAGTCCAGCTCTTGAGCGGAGAACCGCATCACTAACAGCATCTACAGCTTCATCTTGGCCAATCACTCGTTGATGTAAGGTTTCATTGAGCTTCATGAGTTTTTCACGTTCACCTTCGACCAACTTCGTAACAGGAATGCCTGTCAGACGCCCAACAACCGTGGCAATTTCATTTTCTGTCACCGATTCTTGTACCATCCGGCCTAATTCAGTACTGTTTTTTTCTTCTAATTCTTGTAATTCCTTCGTTAATTGTGGAATCGTGCCATGACGCAACACAGCAGCTCGCTCTAAGTCATAATTGTTTTCAGCATCTTCTAGTTCATGCTTGGCTTGATCGATCTCAGCTCGCTTAGTCGAAACCGCGTTGACTTCTTCTTTTTCTGTCTCCCATTGCATCTTCATCGCATTGGCCTCTTCACGCAAATCTGCTAATTCTTCTTGCAAGTTTGCTAGGCGTTTTTTCGAGGCATCGTCATTTTCTTTTTTCAATGCCGCTTCTTCGATTTCTAATTGCATAAGCCGTCTCGTTACTTGGTCAAGCTCAGTCGGCATTGAATTCATTTCGACACGGATAGTTGCACAAGCTTCATCTACTAAGTCAATCGCTTTATCCGGCAAGAAGCGATCAGTGATATAGCGGTCAGATAGTGTAGCCGCTGCGACTAGTGCATTGTCATGAATATTCACGCCATGGTGAATTTCAAAACGTTCTTTTAAGCCCCTTAAAATAGATATTGTATCTTCGACTGTCGGTTCTTTGACTAGTACCTTTTGGAAACGACGCTCTAAGGCTTTATCTTTTTCCATGTATTGACGGTATTCATCTAGTGTTGTCGCACCAATTGTGTGCAGCTCACCACGTGCAAGCATAGGTTTAAGCAGATTGCCTGCGTCCATACTACCTTCTGTTTTACCTGCACCGACAATATTATGAATTTCATCGATGAATAAAATAATATGGCCATCTGACTTTTTAACTTCTTGTAAAACGGCTTTTAACCGTTCCTCAAATTCGCCTCGGAACTTGGCTCCAGCGATTAATGCCCCCATATCCAATGAAAAGATGGTTTTATCTTTTAAATTTTCTGGGACATCTTTGCGAACAATTCGTTGTGCTAATCCTTCGACAATAGCCGTTTTACCGACACCAGGTTCTCCAATTAATACGGGATTATTTTTGGTTTTCCGAGACAAAATACGCACAACGTCACGAATTTCTTCATCTCGTCCGATAATTGGGTCCATTTTGCCATTTTTTACTTGTTGGATTAAGTCTACACCATACTTTTCCAGTGCTTTGTATGTTTCTTCTTGATTTTGTGAAGTCACTCGATCCCCACCTCGCATTTCTTCAATCGTTGTTTTTAATTGCTTTTCAGTCAACTGTTGGTTTGTTAGATATCGTGTGAGTACATGATTTTTTAGTTTCATAAGCGCCAGGACAACCATTTCAGTTGCTAAATAGTCATCTTGAAATTCTGCTCTTAATTTATCTGCTTCAGTCAATAAGTGAAAAAGATTTTGGCTCATTGTTTGACCATAATTTACTTGACTACCTTCGACAACTGGTAATTCGTCTAATAAACGATCCACTTCTTGTTCAAATGCATCCACATCAAGGCCGGTATCTTTGTAAAGATTACGTGCAAAATGGTTCGGTTGCAAAAAAATCTTCCAAAGATGAACAATATCAATCTCTTGATGGTGGCGAGTTATCGCCACTTGTTGCGCTTCGGCCAAAGAACTTTGCATCGTGGTCGTCATTTTTTCCATTTCCATTTGCTATTCCTCCCATCAGGTAAGAATAATTTCTTACAAACCCTATTATACCTACTTGGTCAGCAAAGGTCAAAAGAAACCCCTCGGCGATTACGACTCTTTTTCCTCACTTTTTAATAGATGAATTTCTTGTTGAATTTGGCGTCTTTTTTCGATTAAAACATAGAAAAATCCTAATAAAAATGGGAGCAGATATGTCGCCAAACGATACAATAACAGCGTTGATACAGTTATGACGGTCCCAGCAACTGGTTGAAAGAGATACGAAAAAACAAATTCAAATGAGCCAACGCCAGCTGGTGCTGGTATCACACCTGCTAGAACAGTTGAGAAACTAATAAGAGAAAATGACTGAAACCAGGAAATGTCCACGCCAAACCCATTAAAAAGAATATACGGCAGTGAATACCAACACAAAAATTTTAACAAGCTAATTCCTAATAATTGTACCGCCAGAAAAGGACTCGATAGAACTCGACTCATCGTCAGACGTAAGGCATCGATTGACTCAGAAAATGAATCAAGCTGTTCACGCCATTTTTCACGTTGGATATGCCGTTTAGCAACGTTTAATAGCCATTCTTGTAATCGATAATTCATTACAAAACAAAGCAGCGTTACTACAATCGCCAACGTAGCCGTGCATCCACTGACAATGAGCCAAAACAAGGATTGCTGTTCATGCCATAAATAGGTTGCTTGAAAGAGCAAGCAGCTGAAAGCGTAGAAAAAGGCGGTTAGCTTATACAAAATAATTCGTAAACTTGCAATACCCATACTTTCTGAATAACTAATATCACGCTGATGGTAAAACGAAACCTCCGAAAGCAACGTCCCAACTCCAAATGTGACTAGGCGGAAAAAAGCAGTAAATGCACTCAACCAAAACCCATCACGAAAAGAAAAGTTTGGCTGAATCGGCGCAATGAGTGTGCGAATCAATTTACCTTCAAGCACTTGATAGCTACTTCCACATATAAATGTAGCGGCTAATAATAAGGGGCTCGTAGCAAGCATTTGACTGAGAATATCTTTTAGCGAATGGCTTAATAAATAATAAGCAACCCCAATTAAGAGTGCCAGTATGAGACAATTGCCAATAATACGATAGGTTGCTTTTTGATTCATATGGTCCTCCTCTTAATGATAAAAAAGAATCAACAAGCAATCCACCACAATCCCAATCACAAATGCAATAAGAAATTTTTGCTTTCTCGTCTTATGATGAAATAGACGGCTAGCTAGCAAACCTCCCGCACCACCACCGATGCCACTTATAAATAGAAGATTTGCTTCTGGAACACGCCACTTGTGTCGAATTGCTTGTCGCTTGTCATACCCCATTAATCCAAAAGTGTAGAGGTTGACAATGAGTAAATAAAACCAAATAGGATTACGAACAAATTCATTCCATAGATACTTCACTCAATCTGCTCCTCCTTTTTTGGTACTAGGACGGTCATCCCTTTTGGTACAACTTCTAATTCGACTGGTAGATAGGCAGTCGGGTCACCGTCTGTTCGTGTTTGTACTTTATGCTCTTTGGCACGAAGGGTGAGTTTTTGACTTGAAAAATAGACGATATCACGGATTTTATCGACATGCCCTAAAATGATATAAGGCAATAATCGAAATGTTTTCCAAAGTGATAGCGTTTCTAAAATCGTGACGTGCATTTGACCATCATCAGGCGTTGCATTTTCATCAAAGTGAACATAGCCACCTGCTGAATTGGTCATCGTGATAGTCAACAATGCTACTTTGCCTTGCCATACTTTATCATCTGTTTGAATGGTTAGATGGTAGCGTTTCTTTTTGATCCACAATTTTAAAAATCGCTTCATAAAGGCAAAAGGTCCGAAAGTTTGTTTTTCTTTCTGGCTGACCCGAGCAGCTGTGTCCGCTAGAATACCGATCGTCAAGGTGGAGATGATGACGTCTTCTTGATTGATTAAGGAATAGTCTACTTCTTTAGGTTGCCCATCGGTAATTAGCGCAAAGGATTCTTCATTGATCAACGGAATTTCCAAAGACCGAGCAAAGTTATTCACGGTTCCTCCTGGAATGATACCGATAGTATATTGATCCAATTGATCTTTAAAGGTCTTTACTAAATGATGGATGGTCCCATCCCCACCGATAAAGACTAAGCGACTTGCTTGAAAGTCTTCTGCCTTTTGACGAATGGTAGCTGCAGAAATGTCGGTATTTGATTGTTGTAGCTCTACCAACCAGTTCTCTTTTTTTGTGGCAATAAACGATTTTAGCTGCAACGCAATTTTTTTGCCTGCATTTTTTCCTGAAGAATCATTATAAAGTAGTAAGACTCGTTCCATCTGTGTCCTCTCCTAAAAAAACAGACGAGTAGCATTGTCACATACCCGTCCGTCCTTCCTTTTGCTTATTTTGTTTCGTTTGCGTTTAGCTCAATAATTTTCACAATGACATCAGTCGCTTTTTCCATGCTTTCAACTGCAACAAATTCATAACGACCATGCATATTTTCACCACCAGCAAAAATATTTGGTGTTGGAATACCCATAAATGAAATTTTTGAGCCATCTGTTCCTCCACGGACAGGCTCAATAATCGGCTCGATTGCTAGTTGTTCCATAGCACCTTTGGCTAACTCAATAATTGAAAGGTCCTTTTCGATGACTTCTTTCATATTGTAGTATTGGTCGTACATATCAATGACCACACGCTCTTGATCAAATGCCGCATTCATTTTTTCTTGAATCGCTAAAAGATTTTTTTTGCGGTTTTCAAAGGATTCGCGGTCATGGTCACGGATGATGTAACTCATACTAGCTTCTTCCGGTGTACCTGAAAAGCCCATCAAGTGATAAAAACCTTGTGTGCCGTCTGTTTTCTCAGGAACTTCTTCGCCCGGTAATTGATTATGAAAGTCAATTGCCAGTTGCAACGCATTGATCATCGTATTTTTTGCGGTCCCTGGATGGACATTCTTACCTAGAAATTGGATAGTAGCTTGTGCAGCATTGAAAGTTTCATATTGCAATTCACCAACTGGTCCGCCATCCATTGTATAAGCAAAATCAACGTTAAAATCATTGACATCAAATTTATCTGCGCCAACTCCAATTTCTTCATCTGGACCAAAGGCAACTCTCACTTCACCGTGCTCAATCTCAGGATGTGCCAATAAAAATTCCATGGCACTCATAATTTCAGCGATTCCTGATTTGTCATCAGACCCTAGTAAAGTTGAGCCATCCGTTGTGATGAGGGTTTGGCCTTGATAATTTTTTAAGAATGGAAAGTCTGTTGTATTTAAAGTATATTTTCCTTCTGCATCTAGAGTGATTGTTGATTCACCGTCATAGTTTTCGACAACTTGCGGTTGGACATTGTCCGCAGAGAAATCAGCCGTATCCATATGTGAGATGAAGCCGATTGAGCGGACATTTTTAGTCGTATTAGCTGGTAAAGTAGCAAGCACAAAGCCATTCTTAGCGTAATATTGTACATCGCTCATGCCGATTGCTGTCAGTTCTTTTGCTAGTTCGTGAGCAAAAGCGATTTGCGTTTCTGTTGAAGGAGTGGTTTGACTTTCTGGATTTGAGCGTGTTTCTGTTTTGACATAGCGTAAAAAACGTGGGACTAAATTTTCATATTTTGACATTTCAATAAACTCCTATCTAAATTCAAATGGATTGGTATTGACTTCTGATGGAATAATATCCACGTCCCAATCTAATTCTTTTTTCCATTGTAGCATTTTTTCTACAAATTTTGAGATACAAAGGACTTCTATATGATGACCTGGATCGATCACTGTTAAGCCATTGGTTTGCATATCGTGGGCTGTATGATAATAGACATCACCCGTAATGTAGACATCCGCATGTTTCCGTAAAGCATCGGTATAAAGATTGCCACCTGTTCCTCCACAAATTGCCACTGTCTGAATGACTTCTTTCGCATGGGTTGGTTGGATTAGCCGTAAGCCATCTAATTGAAACGTTTGCTTGACCTTTTGGACAAACTCTTCTGTTTTCATTGGTTTTTTCAGCTGACCTACTCGCCCGATACCATAAGTCTTAGGTGGATTTCCTAAAGAAAGAATATCATATGCCACTTTTTCATATGGGTGGGCTTCTTTCATTGCCAAAAGAATGTCTGCTTCTAGCGTCTCTAAATATAAGACTTCCACGCGCTCTTCTTTGACTTCTTGTGCTTGGTTTCGTTCACCAATCGCAGGATTCGCGCCATCAAGTGGTGTAAAGCGTCCGACACCCACTGAAGAAAAACTCGTCGCTTGATAATTTCCTTGCTGCCCTGCACCAGCTTTTGCCAAGGCTTTTCGCACATCCGCAGCAGCATCTGTCGGGACATAGACTACTAATTTTTTCCATTGTACTCGGTGCGTCTCTTTTAAATAATCTTGAACCTCAATATCGAGCTGCTCACAAAACCAATCATTTAAGCCGTCCCAAATAATATCCATATTAGTGTGGGCAGCAAAGACCGCAATATCGTGTTTCACTAAGTCTATATACATCTTGGTCTGCAAATCGCTCGGTACAAGTCGTTGAATCGGTCTGAAAATAGGCGGATGCTTGGCAACAATCAAATCGACACCCTTCTCAATGGCTTCTTCAACGACTTCTGGTCGTACATCCAATGTCATCATAATGCGCTGAATCGGCTTGGCTAACGTACCAATATGTAAGCCAACTGGATCACCTTCTTCCGCCAGCCAAAGTGGACAGTACGTTTCAAACTTCTGAATAAATGTTTGCCCATCGATACTCATACAAACAACTCCTTAATTAGTGCCAGCTCTTCTTGAATTTGAGCAAGCTTTTCAGTAGGTACGGTTTGCGCCTGTTGCAAGTTCGCCAATACACGCTCTTTTTGTGTTTGTTCGTGTTGCCATTTCTTTAAAAATACCGGTGTAGGCTGTTGCATCAAAAATGGCCCGAATAAGCGTTCTTTTTTGGTGTAATGGACTGGAGATGCTGTAGGCTGAGCGACCATTATTTCATAGATTTTTCCTTGTTCTTCAATTATTTCTTCGGCAATAAGCTGATAATGGTGCGCCATTAACCAGCTGCGTAACCCCTCTTCGCCGATATTGGGTTGCAGTACAAGTCGACTAACACCAACTAGTTTGCCAGTCGTACGCCCTTCTTCTAAGATGGATGCGATTAACGAGCCACCCATTCCGGCGATTGTGATTACTTGAATTCCATCTTCTGGTGTAATTGCTTGTAAGCCATTCGCTAGGCGGACATCGATCCGATCAGCAAGCCCTTGGCGTTGTACTTGATTTTTTGCAGATTGATACGGTCCAGGGACTACCTCTCCGGCAATCGCATAGGATATTTTCTCATTTAACATCAGATATACTGGTAGATAGGCATGATCTGATCCAATATCGGCAATTCGAGCCTGATTGGGGACATAGCTACCCACGCAAGCTAGTCTTTTTGAAAGGAAATGCTCATTCACTTTCTTTCATTCCTTTCTTATCTCATAGTCATTTTTTAAGGACGTTCTCGTCTGTTTCGACCAGACATACTCACTTCTTGTGATAAATAACGGATTCGTTCCATAATTCGTTTTGCCTTTAATGGCTCTATTTCTCCTCTTTGGGTAACGCTTAGGTGTTCTTCTAATTCATCCATTGAAAAATTAGATGAGAAAAAAGTCGGCAAATGCTCTTGCATTCGGTACTGCAAAATGACGCCTAATACTTCATCCCTAATCCAACTACTCAAAGAATCTGCCCCAATGTCATCAATCATTAAGATTGGTGCTTGCTTCACTCTAGTCAGCTCGGGGCCGACAGTTTCTTTGCCAATTGCTTGTTTCATTTCAACGGCAAACGTCGGAAAGTGAAGGAGAGTCGTCATGTAGCCAGCTTCAGCCAAATCACGTGCGATCGCGCCAAGTAAATACGTCTTACCCACACCAAAACTCCCCACAAAGTATATTCCTTTATGAAAATCCTTTGGTGCAGCCGTATAGGCATCGACAAATTCAAATGCACTGATCCATGCATCTCCTCGACCCGATGTGCGTTCATACTCTTTTAAGGATGCGTTTTGGATGTCTTTTGGCATACTAATCGTTTGAATGCGACTCGCTACTTCTTGCCGGTGTTCCTTCTCTAGCAATGCTTTTGTCGGGACATAGGTGACATCGATAAAATGATAATTCAGTGTCAGCGTAGGCTCATAGCCAGGTGCAATCATAGCTGGATCATTTTGAATAAATTTTCGCTTCTCTTGTACAAACTCATACAGTTTTGCAAAACTCTTCTCGATGTCTTGTTGGGTAATAGCAGACTGGTGCTCAACTAGAAATTGATTGACTTCTTCATTTTGTAAAATTTCTTGTTTCATTTCCTCGTAGCGCATACGATAATTTTTTTTGTTCATCAGTTGGTCTAAATTTTTTCCTACATCCTCCATCACTATTCACCTTCTTTTCGCTTTAAGTATGCTTGGAAGCGTTCATTCATTTCATCCGTCAAAGCAACTTCGGAATCTTCTACTTGTTCATTGCTTACTTTTTTGGCTTCTTGCTCGACTAACCATTTGGGTAGCTGCTCTCTTCTGGTCACTTTATTTGGAGTATAGCGGGATTGATTGGTTCGTTGTTGTTTGGCTGTCTGAGCTTCTTTGGCTAACGTTCGAACGAGCTGGATAGCGGCCTCGGGTGTCCCGACTTTTTTCTCAGACCAATCTGCCGAGATTTTGTCGACGAGTTTTTGTGGCAATACACTGTTATTTTTCACAACTAAAGCATAATGTAACAATACATTGATGACACTTTTCGGTAATGGGCTACGTTCTACTAAGTCGCGGACAATCCATTCTTCTAACTTCGTCGGATAACTATTTTTCTCCAATTTAATTGCTGCCAAGTAATCAGCGGGTGATATTTGCTCACTTTCTTTAATAATCTGGATATCCAAATCAGAAAAACCTGTCAGTTTTAAGGTATTAAAACGGCGAATCTCTGCATCCTCTGTCTCTTTATTGACGGAAGATTCTTTGACACGTGTCGTTCTTCGGCTAGCGACAATCCGTTTTTCTAGCTCATCAATTTCTACCATGCCAGTCGCAATATTAACAACATCAGCCATATATTGCACCAGATCCATTTCATCTAAGCCATAATACTGATGGTATAATGACAATTTTTTGGAGAATTCATCCGTGAAGTTTTTCGCTGAAATTTGTTTTTTCTGCGCATGAAACTTCAAAAATGACCAATCTAGCTGATCGTTAATCGCTAGTTTTGGTTTTGATTCCTTTGAAAAATGGCTAGCGATCTGTTCTAATTTGGCTTGGTCTCGCTGGTAATCAGCTAGTTGAAATGAATAGACATCTGTAAAGTTTTTTGTGATATTTGTGTAAGCTGACCATGTGTAGCGAGGAATCATGTAACGTTTGGCTAGTAACTGGAATCGTCGCTCGCCTACCATATTCTTCAATAAAAAAGAATAAGTCGAATCAGCAAAAAAGCGTACCGGTGACAAGGGTTCTTGCAATTCATACGCATACAATAAGCCGAACTCACTCGATTTTTTTTGGTAGCTCGTAAGTAATCCGATTCCTTCTAAATGGTACCGTGCATCTAAGAAGCGCTGCATACCAAAATTTAATTGATTTAATAAATCCAAATGCGTATACTCAGCGGTGCTGGCATCATTTGCTAAAGCGAAATATAGCGTCAGTGCATCAGATCCGATAATGGGCTGATAGAGTGCTGTTAGTGCCTGTACGCCATCATCGGATAATGGGACAGCTTTGTATGCTTGATACAGGCTATTTGGTTGTATTTCTGACATGTATTCTGTCCCCTTTATAGTTTGCATTTATTTTTTATTGGCTTTGTCTACGATATCTTGCAATTCTTTTAAAAAGACTGACATATCCTTGAATTGACGATAGACACTTGCAAAGCGTATGTAGGAAATTTCATCCAAATTTACGAGTTCTTCCATCACAAATTCACCAATTTGGTTGGTTGATACTTCTTTATCTCCCATTTCGCGTACGCGAGCCTCTACATGGTCAACGACACTTTCCATCTGTTCCATCGCGACTGGACGTTTTTCTGCCGAACGGATCAAGCCCCGTAAAATTTTCTCTCGACTAAATTCTTCTCGATCACCATTTTTTTTCACGACAAGTAGGGGTGTTTCTTCAAGCCGCTCAAACGTCGTAAAACGAAAACCACAATTTTCACACTCACGACGACGACGGATGGCACGCCCGTCATCAGCTTGACGACTATCAATAACACGGGAACTATTATAATGGCACTTTGGACAATGCACAACACTCACCTCATTATTTCAATCTATTCTCAAGTTTGATGTTTTCTACACCAATCTTTTATTTCATATATTATAACACGAAAGTTCTTTTTGCTAATACTACAATAACCAAATTTCTAAGTGAATCCTCACTCAAATCAACCAAAACATCCATTCAGACTGAAACACAATAAAGAAAACGCAATGAACTGTACCAAAACAATCCACTACGTTTTCTTTAAAATGCTATAAATTCTTGAAGTGCTGTTCTAGCCAGCTAGCCACTTGCTCTTGTGTATGGGCTTTTGACTGAGAATTATCAAAAATAAAATCAGCTAGTTTGCGCTTTTGTTCTAAAGGCATTTGGCTTTCAATGCGTTGGCGCGCCATTTCTTCGGTCAGCTGATCACGGTTCATTAGTCGGTGTACCTGTTGCTGCTCATCTACATCCACGACCGCAACACCATCCATCAAATTTTGATAGCCCGCTTCAAATAGCAACGGTAAATCCACGACAATTAACGCATTGCCTTGTTGCGCAAAGTGCGTGATAGCGCAAGAAATTGCTTCACGCAAAAAAGGATCCAATAAAGCATCTAATTTTTGCCTCTTTGTCGCATCTGAAAAAATAAGTGCACCTAATTTTTTTCGAATAAGCTGACCGTTAGCATCCACCATCTCTGGTCCAAACTCTTGGATAATTTCCTCTAATGCAGGTTGCCCTTTTTCAACAATCTGTCTAGCAATTACGTCCCCATCGACAACAGGTATTTGCTTTCTTTTTAAGTAGTTCGTGACTGTAGACTTTCCAGAAGCAATCCCACCTGTAATTCCTAATACATACGTCATCTATTAACCTTCTACTTTCTGACAATTGGGACAAAAATGCGTACCACGTTGTGCAACTTTCGTTTTGACAATCAGTGTGCCACAACGGCTGCAAGGTTTTCCTTGCTGACCATACGCATGCAAAGCAACTTGGAACGTGCCAGCCTTACCTAGTGCATTATGATAGGTGCGAATCGTTGTTCCCCCGGCGATGACAGCTTTGCCCAAGACGTCAATTATAGCTTGATGCAGCGCAATACTTTCGTCAGTTGTTAAGGTACAAGCAAGTCTTTCTGGATGGATTTTAGCTTGCCAGAGTGCCTCGTCAACATAGATATTCCCTAGTCCAGTCACAAGTTTTTGTTCCAATAACAATGGCTTAACGGCTTTTTTTGATTTTGCCAATCCTTGCTGGAAAGCACCTAGTAAAAACTGATCATTCGTAGGCTCCGGTCCCAATTTGGCAATACCGGCGTATTCTGCGCTCTTTCCTTTAGCCACTAACGCAAACCGACCAAACTTACGCACATCCTGATAATGCAACTCCGAGCCATCAGTAAAGTGAAAAATGACATGGGTATGCTTACTCGGCGGTGTCTCTTGAGGGAAAAATTCATATTTCCCTTCCATTCGTAAATGAGAAATCAAGTCATTTGCAGTGTAGCGGAAAATTAAAAACTTTCCTCGACGTTGTATCGCTTCAACAGTCTGACCTACTAATTCAAAGGCCACTTTCTCTTTATCACCACCTTCAATCATTCGATCCCAATAGACACTTACCGATTGGATAGTTTTACCGATAACTAATTGCTCTAAACCTCGGCGAACAGTCTCAACTTCTGGTAATTCTGGCATTTCTTCACTTCCTTATCTACTTCGCATCGTACCACGTTTCCCCCCAATTACTATCTGTAACGAGTGGAATCGCTAAAGTAACCGCATGCTCCATCACTTCTTTTACAAGCTGATCGACATGAGCTAATTCTTCTTCAGGAACTTCAAAGACTAGCTCATCATGAACTTGTAAGAGCATTGTAGCTGCTAGTTTTTCTTCTTTTAGACGCTTGTTCATTTCAATCATGGCAATTTTTAATATATCTGCCGCACTCCCTTGGATAGGTGAGTTAATCGCTGTTCGCTCGGCAAAAGAACGAATATTATAGTTTTTAGCATAAAGGTCAGGTAAGTATCTTCTCCGATGATACAACGTTTCAACATAGCCATCTTTTTTCGCTTGCTCTACGACATTTTCCATATAGGCTTTGACCCCTGGATACCGTTCAAAGTACGTGTCTATGTATTGTTGAGCTTGCTTTCTGGTAATACCTAGATTTTGCGAAAGGCCATAATCCGAAATACCATAAACAATCCCAAAGTTCACTGCCTTTGCTTGCCGGCGCATATTCGGGGTCACATCTTCAGCACTCTCCAAGCCAAAGACACGCATCGCCGTACTTGTATGGATATCTTGCCCTTCTATGAATGCTGCCTGTAAGTGTTCATCTTTTGAGATATGGGCCAAAACACGCAACTCAATTTGCGAGTAATCTGATGAATAAATTACCCAATTTTTGTTTCTTGGAACAAAAGCTTGACGAATTTTTCGCCCTTCTTCTAAGCGAATTGGGATATTTTGTAGATTCGGATCAACCGAGCTTAGGCGACCGGTTTGTGTCAAGGTTTGGACATATCGGGTGTGTACCTTGCCATCTGATTGGATCATTCTAAGCAACCCTTCGACATAGGTCGACTGAATTTTTGCAATTTGACGGTACGTCAAAATATCTTCGACAATCGGCGCTTGCACTTTTAGTTGCTCCAATACATCGACAGCTGTTGAATAACCAGTTTTGGTTTTCTTAATCACAGGGAGACCCATCTTTTCAAATAAAATTACTCCTAGCTGCTTGGGTGAATTCAAGTTAAAGCGCTCGTTTGCTTGCGCGTATATTTTTTCTTCAATGTCATGAAGCTTGGTCGCAAACTCACTTTTCATAGCAATCAAGCGTTGGGCATCGACATGAATACCTGTAATTTCCATCTCAGCTAGGATAAATGACAACGGTAGTTCCATCTCTTTGTATAGTGTCCATTGTCCTTTTTCGACTAACTCATCCGATAATTTTGTGTCCAATTTTTGCATAGTCGCAACTTTACGTGCCAAATGACTATAAAATCGTTCGTTATCTTCAGGAAGCCCTTTTTTAGCCCCTTTTCCATACACTGCTTCGTCCGTTTCGATTTCTGTTAGGCCGTAGCGATGAGCAACAAGTGCTAAGTCATTTGATGAATCATTTGTATCCAACAGATAACAAGCCAGTAAGCTATCAAACTGGATACCATTTGGGCTACCAACATAGCGATGAAGCGCGACCGTCGTCCGTTTGGCATCAAAGACCGATTTGGTTCGTTTGGCATCAAACAACCAATCCTGCAATGCATTATCTTCTAAAAGCGAAAGATTGTCTGTCACATAAATACGATTGCCATTTGACCAAGCAAAGCCAACAATCTCACTAATATGATAATTATCATCAAGCATTTCCACATAAAGATGTCCCGAATCACCAAACATAGCTGGTTGGACTTCTGTCACATAGTCAAACGAAATATCAGCCAAACTTTTATCCGCATCTGATACGCTTAGTTTCGATAAAAACGATTGGAAATTCATCTCTTGATAAAAAGCGACCAACTTCTCAGTATGTTGTCCTTTGTATGCCAACTGCTCGATAGTCAAATCGACCGGCGCATCCGTATTGATGGTGGCTAACGTCTTAGATAAAAAGGCCTGATCTTTATCATTAATCAGATTTTCCTTCATCTTACTTGGTTTTAATTCATCTAGGTGTTCGTAAATCCCTTCAACACTTCCAAATTGATTTAGTAATTTGATGGCCGTTTTCTCACCAATTTTTGTCACACCAGGAATATTATCTGAAGAATCACCAGCTAAGCCTTTCATGTCAATAATTTGCTTTGGTACAAGTCCTTGGTATTTTTCGGCGATTGATTCAGGTGTATACGTCTCAATTTCACTCACACCTTTGACAGTAATATCCACTTTTATATGCTCATCTGCTAATTGCGTCAAATCTCGGTCACCTGTCAAAATCACAACATCAAATGATTCCTTGTCTGCACGTTGCGCAAACGTTCCAATAATATCATCTGCTTCGTAATTGGGTAGTTCATAATGCTTAACACCAAACGCATCTAATAACTCTCTTAAGTAAGGTAATTGCTCCTTAAACTCAGTGGGTGTTTTCGCCCGCCCACCTTTATACTCTGCGTACATCTGTGTCCGAAAGGTTGTTTTACCTGCATCAAATGCCACCAAGATATGGGTAGGTTTTTCTTTTTCCATAACATTTGTAAACATATTATGAAACGCATATAACGCATTGGTATGTAAGCCATTTGCATTTTTGAAACGGTCTAACGATTGATGCAACGCAAAAAAGGCGCGAAAAGCGACACTATTTCCATCAACCAATAATAATTTATTTTTCGGCATGTTTCATTCCTCCAGCCATTATCCTATTCTCCTCATTTTAACAAAGATATACTAGTAAAGCGATTGATTTGAAAGATTAGTTTCGTCATAAAAATTCGAAGACAGAACGGTTCAATTACAACAAAAAAATCAGCCAACCCCAAAGTTATTTTTAAAACCTTTGGATTGGCTGATTTTTTCAAGTATTTATTTCCTCGAATTTCGCTTTAGCAGTATAAAAATAGTTTAATCTCTAGAGAAAATGCGCAGTAATGCTAAGAAAAGGTTAATAAAATCAAGGTACAGTTGCAGTGCCATAAAAGCAGCTAACCCTGTTTGATTTTGACCTTGCGAAGCAGCATAAAGTTTGCGAATTTGTTGATTATCATAAGCAGTCAATCCGATAAAAATCAAGACTGTCACATAAGAAAGGAAATAGTTAACGGCCGAGCTTGCTAAAAAGAAATTTAACAGCGTCGCAATAATTACCCCCCATAATAATCCAATGGCCAATTGACCGACTCTACTTAGATCACGCTTTGTAAACATACCATATAGGGACATACCAATGAAGGTTAACGTCGCAGTAGCAAACGCTAAAGCGATACTTGCTTGTGAATACAGCATCAACGTCACCGATAACGTAAAGCCATTTAACAAGGCATAGACGATAAAGCCAGCGATGGTTAACGAAGGATTTTTTTGTGCTTTTGCACTAACGACAATGACTAAAATAAATTCAACGATCCATACACCGGTAATTCCCAGTGGAAAGTTTTGCAAGAAGCCAAAGACTTGTTCACGAAACATATTAATGGACAGATATGCCGCGATGGCACTAATTGCAAGCCCCATGGCAAAAAAGCCATAAACCTTGCCATAAAAACGATTTAAACTAGTTGTTTCCGTATACGTATTATTCATGAATTTCCTCACTTTCTAATTTTGTAATGACTGGCGGCTGAACCATGACTACGGCATCTAAGACACGTTGTTTTTCATTGTTGACTGCTTCTACTGATATGGTCACCACATCTTTTCGATTATCAACTTTAATCACTTCAAAATCAAATGTGAGTGTTTCGTAATGAAAAACGGGTGCAACAAAGTTAACCGAAAAATTCACCACATGGGAACCTGGACCTGGTAAGTGCTTAGATATCGCGCTTGTAACAATACCCATTAACATAATCGATGGTACAATCGGACGCTCATAACTCGTCTTCTGTGCATAATCATGCTGGATGTACAGCGGATTTGCATCATTCGTTAAACCTAAATAAAGCAATAATTGATTATCCTCTATTGATTCTGTTAACGAAAGCGAGTCACCTTCCTCGATTTGATCAATCGTTTTCCCAAGTTTTCTCGGTTTGCCAATATTCAAAATAAATTCCTCCAATTCTTATTTATTCTATTCTATCAAAAGGCTGAAAAAGTGCAAGTTCGGCTCATCGAAAAAAACTGTTTTCCCTCTCAATAGAAATTGAAAGGAAAAACAGTCTACAGCACCAATCGCTAACGATCGCTTTTTGTTGTTTTGCTTAAGAGTTCTTCGTATGCACGTTCAAATTTTTGTACATCGCCCGCTCCCATGAAGATGACTACAGCATCTTTGTAATCAAGCAATGGCGAAACATTATCCTCAGAAAGGACTGTCCCACCTTTATGGATTTTCGCCCCTAAATCTTCAATTTTTACATTTCCTTTTGTTTCACGAGCCGAACCAAAGATATCACACAGATAGACTTCATCTGCTAAGTCTAATGCTTGGGCAAAATCATCTAATAACGCAATGGTTCTTGTAAACGTGTGTGGTTGGAAAACGGCAATGATTTTTTGATTTGGGTATTTTTGTCTTGCGCCATCAATCGTCGCACGAATTTCAGCAGGATGATGCGCATAGTCGTCTACAATAATCATATCAGCAACTTTCTTTTCAGTGAAACGACGCTTCACACCAGCGAATGTTTGCATTTCTCTGGCAACTTCTTCCATATCGAAGTCTTCTAAGTATGCTGTCGCAATAACTCCTAGTGCATTGTTAATATTGTGCTGACCAAATGCTGGCAGAACAAAGTGACCAACAAGCTTGTCATGGAAATAAACATCAAATGCTGAACCAGTCGTCGTGCGTTCGATATTGCGTGCTTGCACGTCATCATTTTCATTAATACCATAGTAGTAGATTGGTACATCGGCCTCTAATTTTCGCAAATAGTCGTCATCACCAAATGCAAAGATTGCTTTTTTCACTTGATGAGCCATCGTTTGGAAGGCATCATAAACGTCTTCGATACTCTTATAGTAGTCAGGATGATCAAAGTCAATATTCGTCATAATGGCATAGTCAGGAGAATATGCTAAGAAATGACGTCGGTATTCACATGCTTCAAATGCAAAAAACTCAGCTTGAGGGTCGCCATGTCCAGTACCATCGCCGATTAAGTAGCTTGTTGGACGAATGCCACACAAAACATGAGCCAACATCCCAGTCGTACTAGTCTTACCGTGCGAACCAGTCACTGCGATGCTCGTAAAGTTTTGAATGAATTGGCCAATAAAATCATGGTAACGAATCACTTCTAAACCTAGTTCTTTTGCTCGAACAATTTCTTCATGGCTATCAGGAAATGCATTCCCTGCAATAACCGTCATACCTTCTTTAATATTATTTGCGTCAAAGTTAAAAATTGGGATACCTGCTTTTTCTAGGTCTCGCTGTGTAAAGAAGTAAGTTGGTACATCTGACCCTTGCACGTGATAGCCTTTTTCGTGTAAAACGAGTGCCAATGAACTCATTCCTGACCCTTTGATTCCGACAAAATGATACAATGTTTCTTGATCTTTCATGCTAAAATATCCTCTCTTTAAGAAAATCCTTTCAATCACCAAATGCGTCAAATAAAAACTACGTATATGGTGCAACCGTTGCTTATTATCTAACAGATTAAAAAAAATAGCAACGAGTTTTCCTCATGAATTATAAAACAACATGTATGTTTAAACTTGCTCTACCAGTTTTCCGCGACACTTGCCGCAGCAAAACCGCTGCGTATTGATAGCCTTTTGACGCAGGTATATTTGATGGCAATTCAAGCATTCATAGACTATCCTCTTTTTTGGGGCAAAAGTCAGTGGCGAGTAGCGTAATCCCTCAACTGAATGAAGTAATTGCTTAAAATCTTGGTCGCGATGACGATAGCCGCCACCCACTAAATGCAAATGGTAATGACACAATTCATGCTTGATTACACCTATTAAATATTGCTGGTACTCAGGTTCCATTAACTTGGGATTAACATCAATGTGATGGTCAGCCAAATGATAACGACCACCCGTTGTCTTAAGGCGCGCATTAAAACACGCATGGTGGCGAAACGCTTTATTGAAATGGTCAAGCGACACTTGTTCGATGAGCGCTTGTAGTTGCTCATTGGTCATACTTTAGCCGCTTGTCGTGGTTGAATCATGGTTAGACTGACACGTTCTCTGGCTAAGTCGACTTGTTCCACCCACACTGAAACAATGTCTCCCACTGCGACGATTTCACTTGCTTTTTTGACAAACTTTTCACTTAATTTTGAGACATGGACTAGTCCATCATGTTTGACGCCGATATCGACAAATGCACCAAAATCGACAACGTTTCTTACCGTCCCCTTCAGCTCCATACCTGCTGATAAGTCAGTGATTGTTAAGACATCTTTACGCAAAAGTGGCGCCGGCATCGCATCGCGCATGTCTCTGCCTGGTTGAATAAGCCCTTGAATGATATCTTGTAGTGTCACGACTGCGATTCCCCATTGATCAGCCAACTTTTCTTGACTGACTTGCTTTAACAAAGCAGTTGTCTCTTCAGACCCGACAGAAGATTCAGGCATGTGAATGTATTCTAATATTTTTTTGGCAAGTGGATAGCTTTCTGGATGGATGCTGGTTGAATCAAAGATCGATTTTCCTTTTGGAATCCGTAGAAATCCGATTGCTTGTTCATACGCTTTTGGCCCTAGGCGTGGGACTTTTTTTAATTCTTTCCGTTCGGTAAAGCTTCCTACTTCTTGACGAAGTGTCACAATATTTTGCGCCGTCGTTTTATTAATACCGGACACGTATCCTAAGAGTTGTACACTCGCCGTATTGACATCCACACCCACTCGGTTCACAGCCGTTTCAACAACAAAGGACAATTCATCAGCTAGTCTTTTTTGTGAAACATCATGTTGATATTGGCCAACACCCACAGCTTTTGGTTCAATTTTAACTAGCTCAGCTAATGGATCTTGCAATCTACGACCGATACTAATGGCACTACGCTGTTCTACTTGTAATTTTGGAAATTCCTCACGAGCGACTGGACTGGCTGAATAGACCGATGCACCAGCCTCGCTGACAATGACATAATATACTTCATTATCCACTAGCTTCAACTGCTTTGCTACAAATTGTTCCGATTCCCTACTTGCCGTTCCATTACCGATAGCAACCATTTCTACTTGGTAGTCTTGAATTAATTGCCTGAACTGCTGACCACTTGCTTGTCTTTTTGCTGCAGGAGCGGGGGCATGCGGATAGATGACATCGATGGCCAGTAACGCACCTGTGGCATCAATAATCGCTAATTTACACCCTGTTCGATACGCAGGGTCAAATCCCATGACGACTTTCCCTTTCAATGGCGCTTGTAATAAAAGATTTCTAAGATTCTCGCCAAAAACCTGGATCGCTTGCTCATCAGCTTTTGTTGTTAATTCACTACGCAAATCCCTTTCAATCGCTGGTTGAATAAATCGTTTGTATGCATCAATAGCAGCGTCGATCAGTACTTGATTGTTATTCGATTGTTTCCCCTTGAGAACAGTTCTTTCCAAATATGAAAAAATAGCCCCGTCATCCACTGTGATACCGGCTTTTAACACACCTTCTTTTTCACCACGATTGGCCGCTAATATTCGATGTGAAACCATTTTAAGATACGGCTCTGAAAAATTATAGTACATCTCATAAATTCGTTTTTCATCGGCCTCTTCATCTTTTACGCGGCTATAAAACTGACCATGCTTCATTGTATAGGAACGAATCCATTTTCTAATTTCTGCGTTGTCGCCTATTTCTTCCGCTAAAATTTCATGAACACCGCTAAGAGCATCTTCTATCGATAGGATGGCATCATTTAAAAACTGACTTGCTTTTTCCTCAAGTGACGGCTTGTTTGGAAATGTCTTTAACCACTTTACAAATGGTTCTAAGCCATTTTCTTTGGCAATTGTAGCTTTTGTCCGCCGTTTTTGCTTGAATGGTCGGTAGTAGTCTTCCAATAATTGCAATGTATCAGCTTGCTCAATCGCCTGTTTCAATGATGGTGACAACTGATCCAAGCTCTCAATTTTCGTCAAAATTTCTTGTCTTCTTTTTTCTAAGTTGTCAATATAGGTTGCACGATCTTCAATTTCTTTGATTTGCACTTCATCAAGAGAACCAGTTATCTCTTTACGATATCGTGCAATAAATGGCACTGTATTGCCGTCCGCTAGTAGATTTAACACCGATCGGATTTGTTTTGGCTTGTACTGCCCTAACGCTTTGATTATTACTTCTTCGTGATTCGTCATAGTCATTCATTTCCTTCCTTCGCACGTGTTCACACAATCATAGCAAGTCTTCCCAATATGAATCAACCATTCTTTCCTTCTCCAGTAAAGAACAGACGGATAAGTTTCTTTTAAAAATCTTTTAAAAAACTTTTTCAACAGAACTCTTTAAATGGAATATATAAAGTTTTTTAAAAATTTTTATACATTTCCTTATTTTCATAAATGTATAAATGTAAAAAGCAATAAATCAGATTCGATTTATTGCTCATTTCTTGTGCTATATACTTTTGATTGCGTAATAGTTACCATCTGGATCAGCAAAATTTAAAATCTTACTATCTTCAAGCTGAATGAGTTCGCCAACAGTTGTATTTAAGGTTAATAATTTATTATAAAAACCTTCGATGTCCTTTGTTTGGAACATGATCGATGGGGAGTTGGTCGCCACTTCTGGTGAATAGGTTTCGATAAATGTACGATCATATAAAACAAAGTGAATTTCAGCCGTTTCATTAGGGGCCATCTCAACGATTGTCGTTTCCTCTAGGTTCTGAACAGTAATTGTTTGGAATCCCAGAGATTCCCAAAACTCTTGGGCACGAGGAACATCGTCAACATATAACATAATTTCCATCTGATTTGAAATCATCATTTTTTCTCCTTACTCATTATCTTGAGAATTAAAGTTTAAGTCGACGCCGGGTTCATCCGTGACGATTTCTGTAACCTCGTAGCTCAATCTTTTAACAATGTCAAATAAAGGTGCTACTAACTCATCTGCTTCTGCACGTGAAATATCTTCCGTTTTCGTGACTGATTGATTCACGATATGATTTATTTGTCCCACTGCTCCAGATAGGACATACTCAGGAAAAGCAATTGTAAACTCCAAGCGAGCTCCAACGATACTATTCTCTTTTGGATAGTCTTTATCAGGAGGGGTGAGAGGCATAAAACCTACATTTAACTTTGTCTCAACTTGTTCTTCTGGTTTTTTCATATCAAAATGATAATTTTCTACGATTGGTTTTTGTCTACGTATTTCCAATTAACTCACTCCTTCTGCCTTATTTACCTATTTTACCATACGATTTGTGCAAAGAAAGTAAATTAAGAATCTTGTAAGCCATTTAGATAATCGATAGCATCTTTCAATGTTTTGACTGGTACAATTTTCATAGTTGTATTTAGTTTCTTAGCAGCAGCCTTAGCTTCTTCGTAATTCGTTTGAATAGTTGGATCTGCTTTTTTCTCTGCATCCGTGATTTCATCATCTGGAGCAAAAAAGATTTCTACTCCCTCGTTGCTTGCGCTCGCTACTTTTTTATCAATACCACCAATTCGGCCGACTGTACCTGTTTCGTCAATCGTACCAGTGCCGGCAATCACTTTGCCATGACGCAAGTCTTTCCCAGTCAATTGTTGGTAAATTTCTAAGGTAAACATTAATCCAGCAGAAGGTCCACCAATATTTTCTACATGAAAATCAATGGCTTGGTCGGATTCAATTTCAGTATGATCCACTAGTGAGATACCAATGCCAGCTTTTTTTGTTGTCGATAGCTCAATCAGCTTGCCTGATGCCGTTTTTGTTTCATTATTATGCGTATAAGAGACCGTCATCGTTTGACCAACTTTTTGCGACTGTACGTAAGTCATAAATGCTTGGCTACTTTCAAAGCTCTTGCCATCAACGCCTGTCACCGTATCACCAATTTGAATGACACCATAAAAACTGGAATTCTTTTCAACTGACATGACATAGACACCTTTATACTTCATCGAATAATCCATACCGGCTAATTTAAGTGCTTGTTCGGCTGCATTATTTTGAGCTGATTGCATATAATATTGTTGAATTTGATTGTATTCTTCACTTGAAGCCGAACCCATCAGATCTTTTTCTGAAAGAAGTTCGTCAAAGGCAGAGAATTTGGAGATTAGTGCCGTGGCGACAGTCGCACGACGTATTCCAACAGAAGTTAACGAAAACGAACCTGCTTGTGTGTCCTCTTTATTATTGACCGTAATTAAATCTTTTAGATTGATTGTCGAGCCAGGTTGTTCTATGTAATACGGGATTGGTACGACAACGATACCCAAAACTACGAGTAATGTTGCAAAAAATAGACTAACTTTTAACCAAGTTTTCTTTTTCACTTCTCATTCACTTCTTTTCAATGTATTGATTCACAACATCTGGCAAAAAGGCTGTAACATCGCCACCAAAAGTCAAAATCTCTTTTAACATGCTAGAGCTAATATGTTCATATTTAGGATTCGCTATAAGAAAAACTGTTTCAATTGAATCCTCCAAGTGTTGGTTTAGCACATATATATCTTTCTCATATTCAAAATCTTTACTATTACGAATACCACGAATCAAAAAATCGGCACCAATTTTTTTAGCATAGGTCACTGTCAGTTCCTCTTCTTGGGAAACAACGCTAACATTTTCATAATGTTCTAGACTTTTTTTTACCAGAAGCATTTTTTCTTCTTTAGTAAATAATGACTTCTTCGTTGTATTTTGAAAAACGCCCACATATAAATGATCGAATAACTGTGACGCCCGCTCAATCAAATCAATATGGCCAAGCGTAATCGGATCAAAGCTTCCAGGAAATAGGGCAATTTTTTTGTTCATTTTTCTGCCTCATCCTTTCGATATATGGTCACTTTACTAGCGCCGTATGTTTGTTGTCTAATTGCGCTAAATCCCGCAATTTTTTCGGGTAAATCAATCGCCTTATCCGTTTCACAAACAATTTTGGCATATTCAGCTGTAAGATTGAGCTGAGACATCTGCTCGATTTGGTCCACGATTTCTTGCTTTGCATACGGAGGATCAAAAAGAATCAAATCAAACTTCATTTCTTCGCCAGATAATTTTTTTAGGGCAGCATTGGCATCCATTTTTAACACGACAAATTTTTCAGGTTCCTTCGTTATTTGAATATTTTCCTTAATAATTGAGATAGCTTGGTAATTTTTGTCCACACAGACCGCTTTGTCCATTCCTCTTGAGATCGCCTCGATAGCCAGCCCACCACTACCAGAGAATAAATCAAGTACTTTCCCACCATCAAAATAAGGCCCAAGCATATTATAGATGGCACCCTTTACTTTATCAGTAGTTGGTCGTGTATTCGTACCAGGAAGGCTTTTTAGCTTTCTACCTCCATACGTTCCTGCAATAATTCGCACTATGTATCCTCCCTTTTACATGAAAAAGCCATTAGTCAAGAATAGCAGTTTTACAGCCAAATTGCCTTCTTTCAAAACTTGTGCTGCTACTATTTGACTGATGGCTTGTCTATTTAAACATTTTCGGCTAAACGAATTTTGGTACTCTTCTCTTCCACCTCATACCCATCATCTACAGGTTGAAATGCTCGTTTAGTGCCGATTTTGTCAGCAAAATTCATTGCGATATCTGGTCGATAAGAACGTTCTATTTTTCGCACAAAATGCAACCGTTCGATCTTTTCACTGCTTGCATCAAAGTCTTCCTCATTGAGGTACACAAGCGCATACTTCATCCGTTTTGAAATATATAGAACCGAACCATACCGACGTAAATTACGGACTTGGCGCAAAGAATACATCCAAACGACGAGACTTCTTCTTGTTGGTACTTCCAATTCATGATGTACTTCAACTTGCATGACAGCTTCCTCCACATCCTGAGTGACTACTAAAAAACGGATTACCAGCATCAACTTTGATATCATCTGAAATTGTTTCCGCTATCGCTAGACAGATTTCATCCAAAACAGTTTGAAGTTGCGTTTCTTGATAGCGAAATTCACTCACATCTTCTTGCAAATCAAGCGTCCGCTTTGCAAGACGTAATTCTCGTCGTTTTTTATTAAAATCGGGTGCATATTTTCCGTATTGCTCAATTTGCTCATAAGATTCCTTCGATTGTAAGAAGGCTAATTGAAGCTGCTCAACTTCTTTCGAATCCTGAACTCTTCGTTTAGATTGCAAATAATTATGAAATAGTGGACTATTGATAAGGTCAGAAGTTAAGTGCTCTATTTGCGTTTCAATTTGGTAAAATGATTGGTTATAAATCATGGCTCATTACTTTCCTTTGATGTAGTTTGTTTTTCTTGTAATAAGACTAACATAGTTTCTTTTGAAAATGCAATGCCTAAAGATTCTTCTTTCTCTTGCATATATTTTTGGTGTAAAAAAGAATTACTGTACCAAGATAAAATGGTAAAAGTCGGGTCAATTACTGGCATTTCTAGGTAACCACTTGATTGCGTAAGAGCGTTCGCTTGAAGAAGGCCTGAAATCTCCTCATCCGTCAAAATAAAGTGATCAGACTCTTGTCCCGCCATACTTCGCTGCATAAGCTGAACACGTTGCGTCGTCAATGTGTCTTCGGGATGAGTCAAAAATTCTGCTAAGATATGATTCGCTTTCGCTTGCAATGTCGTATTTGGCTGGTAAACGGTTAGTTTTTCTCTTTTCCTTAAAAGTTTTAATGTATTACTAGCGAGGTCTACTTTTTGATGGTCAATTGTTGTCCAGTCCACATTATGTTGCTCAACAAAATCAGGCAACACTTCACCTATCATTGTATATGGTACCAATTTTAAAAGGAGTTCTTCTGATAGATACATCATACTATATAATTTACTCGAACTTTGGTCGAAAAATAAGATTAAGAAGGTCCCGTTTTCAAAACCAATTAACGGTCGATAGTTCATATCTTCTTCCGAAAGTTCAATATCTACATATTGATTTTCATATTTCAATTGAAAATTAGGATATATCATCGTGATTTTTGTTAATTGACTCATTGTCATACCATTTGAAAAAGGCGCCACTGCATCATTTTTAGGATCAATTACTTTTATTCCGACTATTTTTTGATCTATCGTACTCACTTCCATGTAACTGGATGACTCAGTTGCTCGAAAAATTGAGATGGTATACGAGTAGCCAGTAGAAATTATTTCTACTGGCTCTCCATACACTGCTTGGATTGCTTCAAGCTTTTTGCCAATATAATTTGCAAAGCCTGAAGTTGGGATTGTTTCATATGTGAGGTTCGTTGATTTAATAGATTGAGTTGCAGGAGCTTTAAGCGGGGATGAATACATTGGATAAGCAATTGGTTGCCCGTATACAATGACAAAGGCTACAATGAGTATCCCTAAAAAAATGAATTTTTGGTATTTCATCCCATTTCCTCCTACTTTATTTTTCCGATACCTCGATGAGTAAATCTCCCGAAACAATCGTGTCACCTGCATCGACATAAATATGTTCCACGGTACCATCAAATCTCGCTTCAATCGACGTTTCCATTTTCATCGCTTCGGTCACAATCAAGCTATCTCCTTTTTTCACTCGGTCCCCTTTTTTCACTAATACTTGTAAGACTGAACCAGACATTGTTGCACCGATTTGTTCTTTGTTCGTTGGTTCAACTTTTCTACGTTTTTTCACAGCACTAAGAATAGATGCATCATGAACCACTACTTCTCGTCGTTGTCCATTTAAGTTAAAGAAGAGGGTTCTATTTCCTTCAATATCCGGCTCACCAATTTCGTCCAAACGTATAATTAATACTTTGCCTTTTTCAATTTGAACATTGATCCGTTCGCCTAAGCGCATTCCTTCAAAGAATGTAGGCGTATCTAAGACTTTAATATCTGCAAATTGTTCGTAAGCCTTACGATAATCTAAAAAGACTTGCGGATACATGATATAGCTCAACACTTCTTCTTGTGAAGGTTCATAACCAATTTTTTCAGCCAAGCTTACTTTTACTTCATTAAAGTCAACAGACGGTGCTAATTTCCCTGGTCGCTCAGTGAGTGGTTCTCGATTTTTTAAAATAATTTTTTGCAATCGTTTTGGAAACCCTCCAACCGGTTGCCCCAAATCACCTAGGAAAAATTGGATAACGGAATCAGGGAAACTTAGCTCGTCCCCTTTTTCATAAATATCATCTTCTGTATAGTTATTTTGAACCATGAACAGAGCCATATCTCCAACTACTTTTGACGATGGTGTTACTTTGACGATATCTCCAAACATCAGATTTACATGATGGTACATTTCTTTGATATCATCCCAACGATCGCCTAAACCAACTGCTTTCGCTTGTTGTTGCAGATTTGAGTATTGTCCGCCCGGCATTTCATGCATGTATACTTCTGTTTGAGGTGCGCTCACACCATTTTCGAAAGCATGGTAGTAAGTGCGCACATCTTCCCAATAATGGTTTACTTGCTGAATATTTTCGATTTTTACATCAGGGACACGTTGATCATCGACTAATGCATAATACAAGCTACTCATGCTTGGCTGACTCGTACTGCTACTCATAGCACTCATTGCCACATCAACAATGTCTACGCCCGCATTCACTGCCTCTGAATACGTCATGATGCCATTACCACTTGTATCATGAGTATGCAAATGAATTGGGATAGAAACAGCATCTTTTAACTCACTAATTAAGCGATAGGCAGCTTTAGGTTTTAGTAACCCTGCCATATCCTTAATTGCTATGATGTGCGCACCTAGTTGTTCAAGCTCTTTTGCAAGCTCTTTATAGTATGCCACACTGTATTTCGCGCGTTTTACATCATTAATGTCACCTGTATAACAAATCGTCGCTTCTGCAATTTTCCCTGCATCTCGGACAGCCAAAATACTTTGCTCCATTTGAGGAACCCAATTAAGGCTATCAAAAATACGAAACACATCAATGCCTTGTCTTGCAGACTCTTTGATAAATTCACGAATCACATTATCAGGATAGTTACTATAGCCGACAGCATTAGATCCTCTAAATAGCATCTGCAATAGTGTATTGGGCATGGTTTTACGAATCAAACGTAGTCTTTCCCAAGGGTCTTCATTTAAGAAACGATAGGCTACGTCAAAGGTCGCTCCACCCCACATTTCGCTTGAGAACAATTGAGGGATACTTTCTTCCGTTTGCTTGGCAATACTTACAATATCTCTAGTCCGTACACGCGTAGCAAGCAAACTTTGATGCGCATCTCTAAACGTAGTATCTGTCAAAAGTACAGCTTTCTGACCACTAACCCAACGACTGACAGCATCAGCACCTTGTTGATCTAATATGCTTTTTGGTGTGACTTCAGGTAGAGATGGTAAAATTTTCTTTGGTTTTCGTGGATCTGGGTAGTATCGTTTTTCTTGGCGCTCAATTCCTGGATAGCCATTCACTGTAATTTCACCAATGTATTTCATTGTTTTATTTCCACGATCGCGTACGTCTGAAAATAAAAATAACTCTGGTGTTGTATCGATAAAGGTCGTTTTTAGTTTACCGGAACGAAAAGCTGGGTGTTTAATGACATTAATCATAAATGGAATATTTGTTTTTACCCCACGGATCCGAAACTCACGAAGGCAACGCTCCATTTTGTGAATCGCAGCCTCAAAGGTACTTGCGTGGGTACAAACTTTAACCAAAAGTGAGTCAAAGTAAGGTGTTACGACAGCACCAGCATAGGCATTTCCTGTATCCAATCGTACACCTGACCCACCTGGGGATCGATACGTGTCAATTTTACCAGTATCAGGTAAAAAATCATGCAATGGATCCTCAGTAGTAATCCGACATTGAATTGCCGCCCCACGGTAGGTGATTGCTTCTTGCTTCGGAATACCGATTTCTTTATGAAGATCCTTGCCTTGCGCAATCAATAGCTGAGTCGTTACAATATCTACATCTGTAATTAACTCAGTAATTGTATGCTCTACTTGAACACGAGGATTTACTTCTATAAAATAAAAATCGTCGCCCTCAACTAAAAATTCAACCGTCCCGGCATTAATATAGCCTACATGCTTCATTAATTGTACGGCTGCAGAGCAAATTTTCTCCCTTTGTTCGTCATTCATCGAGACGCAAGGAGCTACTTCGACAACTTTTTGATGACGTCTTTGCACCGAGCAATCTCGTTCAAATAAATGAATAACATTGCCATATTGGTCACCTAAAATTTGAACTTCAATGTGTTTTGGATCTTGGATATACTTTTCAACATAAATCTCATCGTTTCCAAAAGCGGCTTTGGCTTCACTTTTCGCCCGTTGATACCCTTCAACTGCTTCTTTAGCATTATGGGCAACGCGCATTCCACGTCCACCACCACCTAGGGCAGCTTTAATCATAATTGGATAACCATATTGTTCGCCAAATGCTTGCACATCATCGACTGATTCTACTGGTCCATCCGTACCCGGAATAGACTGAATACCCGCATCAATCGCTGCTTCTTTGGCCTTTATCTTATCACCAAAGATATCTAAATGGTGAACAGACGGGCCAATAAAAATGATACCTTCTTCTTCGCAGCGTTTTGCAAAGGCTAAATTTTCAGATAAAAATCCATAGCCTGGATGGATTGCTTCTGCTCCAGCATCTTTTGCAATTTGGATAATTCCTTCAATGTCTAAATAGGCGTCAATCGGTTTTTTTCCGACACCAACCACATATGCTTCATCCGCTTTAAAGCGATGCATAGAAAACTCATCTTCAGTCGCGTAGATTCCGACTGTCTGAATGCCTAATTCAGCACATGCGCGAAAGACCCGCACTGCAATTTCTCCTCGATTTGCCACTAGAACCTTTTTCATGAAAACCTCTCCTTTTGAATAACCAATTCTTTTATAGCTGAAGTTTTTTCTTTTTCTCATCTGCACTTATATTTAATGCAAATGCTATTGCTACGGAAAATACCAATAAACTCGAACCACCTTGACTGATGAATGGAAATGTAATTCCAGTTAGAGGTATTAAGCCTGTAATTCCACCTAGATTGACAAATATTGAAATCAAGAACAGAGAACCAATACCGATACACATCAACGAGTTAAATGTATCCGTCGATCGAATACCTACTAAAATAACCCGAGCAGCCATATACAATAATAGTGTAAGAATTGCAAGTGCCATGAGTAATCCCAGTTCTTCAACGACAATTGCAAATGCATAGTCGGTTTGCGCTTCACTTAAGAAGCCTTTCTTTTGAATACTGTTACCCAATCCTCTACCAAACCATCCACCATTAAACATCGCGTAATAGCCATGAATTGCTTGGTGACCAGTGCCATATTCATCCAAAAATGGATTTTGAAAGATTTTAAATCGAGAAACGACATGGGCTGGCAAAAACTTACTTCCAACTGTAGGGACTAATTTGATTGCTAAAGCCGCTAGTGCCATCAATCCAGCTCCTGCTACAAATGTATAGAGATAATTAATACCACTAGCTAGTAACAATACAAGAATTACTAAACAAATAACAATCATATTTCCCCAGTCAGGGTAAAACAATAATAAACTGGTAGGGATTAAAGTCATCCACGTTATTCGAACCACAGTCGCAATTGGTTGCTTTTCAAACTGTAAGATATCATCTTTCCGATTGGTAATCTGAATCGCTAGGTACCAAATGACAATAAATTTCAAAAATTCAGCAGGTTGCAACGTTCCCACTCCAGGGATTTGAATCCAGCCATAGGAACCATTGACTGGTTTAAAAGCAAATACTAGAAACATTGCCGGTATAATGACTGCCAACGCACCATACGTCGCATATTTGTTTTTTAAAACAATTGTTTTAACCCGATAGATAACTGCCATCAAAATCAGGCTAATCACCCAAAAGATAAACTGCAAAATCGCCTGTCTCGCTGGGTTTTGATTTTCTTCTAATAGATCATAAGACGTTGTACTGTAAACCATCATTAATCCAATGACACATAACGTTATATAAGGTAAAAAAATATGTAAGTCGAGCAAATGCCTTTTTAAGATTTTTTTAGGCAAAATTTAAACCTCCTTGCCCTCAGTAATCTTTTGGTCTTCATATACTTCGGTATACAAATGATTCAAATCCCGCTCTAAGCTACTCAAAATTTGATGACCCACTTCGGGTTGAATAATACCAAGTTGAATGGCGAATGCCACCTGGCGAGACAAGCCATACATTTGCGTATCGACTACCTCTTCAAATGCTTTACATTGTGAAATACATTGGCTATTTTTTTGATTTTTAATTAATAAACGAATACGATTTGCTTCATTCAGTAGCAATGAATTCGCCATTTCCGGAGTCACTGTTTCCATGGTATCTCCTCCTATCTAATTCCAATATTATAGCATATTTTTTTAAAAAGAAAGACTTGTCTTTTCAATTTTCAAAAGGATTATTGTTTTTAAAACAAAGAAACCTTATTTCAGATGAAATAAGGTTTCTTTAACTATCTATCAACGATTATTTTTTCTTCTTTTGTGATTTTTCGCGTTCATTTTTATTAAGAATTTGTTTTCTTAAACGAATATTTTCTGGTGTTACTTCGCAAAATTCATCATCATTTAAGAATTCCAAAGATTCTTCAAGTGTCAAAATTCTTGGTTTTTTAATCACAGAAGTTTGGTCTTTTGTTGCAGAACGAACGTTAGTCATTTGTTTTGCTTTCGTAATATTAACAGTAAGGTCATTATCACGAGAGTTTTCACCAATAATCATACCTTCGTATACTTCAGTCGTTGGTTCAACAAAGACTGTTCCACGTTCTTCAATGTTCATGATTGAGTAAGTTGTAGCTTTCCCTGTATCAATTGATACCAACGCACCATGATGACGGCCACCAATTTGTCCAGAAATCATCGGTAAGTATTGATCAAATGTGTGGTGCATAATACCATATCCACGAGTCATTGATAAGAACTCTGTTGTATATCCAATCAATCCACGAGCAGGTGCTAAGAAGATTATACGTACTTGTCCGTTACCTGTATGGATCATGTCTTGCATTTCAGCTTTACGCATGCCCAATGATTCAATGATTGATCCCATATATTCTTCAGGAGTATCAATTTGAACACGCTCAAATGGTTCACATTTCACACCATCTACTTCACGTTCAATAACTTCTGGACGTGATACTTGTAATTCAAAGCCTTCACGACGCATGTTTTCAATTAAGATAGACAAATGCAATTCACCACGACCTGAAACGATCCAAGAGTCAGGACCAATTGGATCAACTCTTAACGATACGTCCGTTTGTAATTCGGCCATTAGGCGTTCTTCAATCTTACGTGCAGTTACCCATTTTCCTTCACGACCAGCAAATGGTGAGTTGTTCACTAGGAACGTCATTTGTAGTGTTGGTTCGTCAATGTGTAAAATTGGTAGTGCTTCTTGATGATCAGAAGGTGTCACTGTTTCACCTACGAAGATATCTTCCATCCCAGATACAGCAATTAAGTCACCAGCTTTGGCTTCTTGAATTTCTTCTCTTTGTAAACCAAAGAATCCAAAAATTTTGGTTACACGGAATTTTTTAACTTCGCCGTCTAATTTCATCAATGCCACTTGGTCTCCTACGCGAATCGTTCCGCGGAATACGCGACCAATTCCGATACGTCCAACATAGTCATTGTAATCAAGTAAGGATACTTGGAATTGTAATGGTTCTTCGCTATTGTCAACTGGTGCTGGAATATGCTCAATGATCGTATCAAAGATAGGTGCCATTGTCTTTTCTTGATCAGCAGGATTGTCAGATAAGCTAGAAGTTCCATTTAAAGCAGATGCATAAATAACTGGGAAATCCAATTGTTCGTCGTCTGCGCCTAATTCGATAAATAATTCTAATACTTCATCTACTACGTGCTCGGGACGTGCAGAAGGTTTGTCGATTTTATTTACAACAACGATTGGCGTAACGTTTTGTTCTAAAGCTTTCTTTAATACAAAACGAGTTTGAGGCATTGTTCCTTCATACGCATCTACGACTAGGACAACACCATCTACCATTTTCATGATACGTTCAACTTCTCCACCAAAATCCGCGTGACCCGGTGTATCTAAGATGTTAATTCTTGTACCGTTGTATTCAACAGCAGTATTTTTTGCTAGAATCGTAATTCCACGTTCTTTTTCAATGGCATTTGAATCCATCGCACGTTCTTGTAATTGCGTTCTTGCGTTTAACGTATGCGATTGTTTTAATAGTTCATCAACTAGAGTTGTTTTCCCGTGGTCGACATGGGCAATAATCGCAACATTTCGAATATCATTTCTATACTTCAATGTAATTGCTCCTTTAATTTTGGCTTTGACTCAACGAGTTATTATACCAGAAAAAAAAGGTGAAACATAGTAGAAAGTTTTCAATTAACTTACTTTTTCATCTTTTTGCAACAATCTCGTCATTTCTTCATATGCTTTTGGCGTTCCAGCAACAAAAAACTCACGATCGCTTAAATTCAAGGCATCACCACTAATGTTGCTCATCTTTAAGCCTAATGTTTGAAGTAAAACGCCTCCTGCTGCATAATCCCAAGGAGAAAGGTTTGATATATAGCCAATTCTTTTTCCTAAAATTAAGGCAATCAGCTCTACTCCAGCACAGCCTGACATTCGCACACCAAGAGCCATATTACCAATTTCGCGCACATGTGCAAAATTTGTCCCATACATGCCAGCATTCACGCCTAGCAATCCTTCTGCTACCCCTTTGTTGGCAGGCGCATCAATGCGCTCATCATTACGATAGACACCAATTGAAGGGCCTCCCCATAATAGAACATCTTTTACGACATCGTAAATAAAACCTAAACTCGGTTTCGCCTCTTCATACACAGCAATCATTAAACAAAAATTTTCTTGTTCTAAAACAAAATTCATAGTCCCATCGATCGGATCGACAATAAATACTGTTCCTGAAAAATCTGTCAAATGGTTTTGATTGTTTTCTTCACCCAAAACTTTTGCAGTTGGATCAAAATTTTTGATTTTGGTCATCAAAAAGTCTTGTGTCTCTTTATCAATATTGGTAACTAAATCAGTTCGATAAGATTTTGTGCACACCGTCAGTTGATTGCTTGCAATGGATGCTCTAATTCGTTCGGATGCTTCATATATCCAGCTCTTGATTTCATGAACAATTTCTTGCATTAGTCGTCACTCCTCATTTTGAGAACACCCTTTTGTTTTTCTTTTGCATTCTTGATTGTCCGATAAAGTGAATAGGAACTACTGCTTTCAAACTGCTTACCAAGTTGTTTTTCTTCACCAATCGAAGGAACAACCTTTTTAAAGTCTTGGTAGGCCGTAAGAAGATCGCTAATCTGAACCCCTTTTTCATACGCCTTTTCGACAGCATTCCACATAGCAATGACTGCAACCATCTCCTCGGTATTCCAATCCAAATTTAATGGGTATTCATAATTTTGATTCATAAAGTTCCTCTGTTCTTTCTTTTTTATTTAACTATAAATTTTTTAGAGCAAAAATGCAAAAAAATACCAGTTAACTTTTACGCAAACTGGTACTTTTAGGCTCTATACTTTTTGATGTTGGTGGATGACACCAGCATCTTTTTTATTT
>OMJG01000275.1_pt1 | contig 39704 bp, 31 predicted proteins | sample 1646431 | NCBI WGS metagenome assembly OMJG01 (sample SAMN03771674, study PRJEB25209) | food metagenome | isolation source: Cotija cheese | place: Mexico:Jalisco,Michoacan | collected 2011-12-12
AGTTCCACCCGGGGGAGCGGACCCCGCCGAACAGGTGGATGGAGAACGGCTGCACCAGCACCGCGGCCATGCCCTGCACCGCCGAGGCGATCAGGTACAGGTACGGCACGAGCCGCGGGGGGATGCCGGGCCGGGGCGCCGGGGGGTCGGCCTCGGCCCAGGGGAGGGTGCGCGCCATGCTCAGGAGGCGGCGGGGGCGTCGTCGATGCGCGGGGCGATGGCCTCCGGGTAGGTCCGCCGCGGCAGCCGCTCCGGCAGGTGCTGCATGGGGTGGCGCAGGAAGCTCAGCGGGTGGTGGGTGGGGTCGTCCTCGGCCCGCTCCAGCACGGCCGGCGGGGTCCCGTCGGAGGGATCGGGGGAGGCGGGGGCGTCGTCGGCCCGGCGCAGCCGCTCGGCGTCGACCGCGCTGCGCTTGAGCCCCAGGACCTTCAGGGCCTTGTCCACCGGCCCGGTCAGCCAGTACTTCAGGGCCGGGCGCACCGTGGAGCCCTCCCAGCCCAGCAGCCCCGCCAGCTCCTCCGGGGCACGCATCCACGGCCGGCCCAGCTCCGTCTCAGCGATCTCGCGCAGCGCCTCCTGGTCCGGGTCCTCGGCGAAGAACTCCGGGAACATGGCGCGCATCCCCTGCTCATCCGGGTCCGAGGCCGGGGCGCCCTTGACCGAGTAGAACGGGCCGTAGGTGTGCACGGGGGTGCCCAGGGCCGCCGCGTAGAAGGAGGCGGTGGCCACCCGGTTGGACACGACCTTGCGGGCGGAGGCCAGCAGCCACAGGTTCCGGGACAGGAACCGGGGGTCCTTGCGCTGCCCGCAGGTGGTCACCCGGTGCCCGGCGTCGGTCCAGGCCCGCACGATCTCCTCGTGCTGCATGTCATCCACGTGCAGGCACACCACCGCCGGGCCCTCCTTCTCGTAGACCTGCCGGGCGTAGACGGACTGGTCCCCCTCCAGCTGGAAGATCTCGGAGCCGTGGAAGGGCACGACGACGACCGGCAGGGTGCGCCGCGGCATCCGCCCCCGGGCCCGCACCAGATCCGCCAGGTACAGCAGCGGCGCCCCGATGGGGGTGGTGCGGTACCCGGTCACGGCCTCGTCCTGCTCCGGGTCCCAGGAGCGGGAGTCGTGGGACCACACGAACAGGTTCCCGGCCGGTGCCGTCGCCGCCAGCTCCGCGAAGTGGCTCTGCACCGGGGAGGACGGGGTCCACCCGTGCTGCACGAGGCCCTGGATGTGGCGCGGGGCGGGCAGTCCCGCGTGGGCGGCGTAGGCCGCCGAATGGCCGTAGAAGTGGTTCTGGATGTCCACAGTGTGTGTCCTGGTGCGAATGGGGTGCGATGGTCCGGGTGCTTCCGCGTCCGCCCCGGAGGCGCTCCGGGGCCGCCCGTGGGGGTCTGCGGCCCGGGCGTAACCGGGGTGCGGGCATCGGTGCGCCTCGGGCGAGTCTATCGGAGGGTCGCTGTGCGGATTCTGTGCCGTGCCCGCTGCCCGGCCCGGGGATCCAGTCCCGGGCGTCATGCCTCGGGGGCCGGTCCCGGCCCCTGTGCGCGGGTCCCGGACGGACGTGGCAGGGTGGGAGGCATGAGAGCCGCCATCGCCCAGATCAGCACCACCGACGACGTCGCCGCGAACCTCGACCTGGTCCGCTCCCACACCGAGCGCGCCGCCGCGGCCGGGGCGGACCTGGTGGTCTTCCCGGAGGCCGCCATGATCGGCTTCGGCCACGACCTGCTGAGCGCTGCCCGAGAGCACGCGGAGCACTGGAAGACCGAGCTGATGTGGCTGGCCGCCGAGCAGGAGATCACCATCGTGGCGGGGGAGTTCGAGCAGGCCCCGGAGGGGGCGGATCGTCCCCGGGTGCGCAACATCCTGGCCGCCTACACCCCGGAGGGGGAGCGCTTCGACTACGCGAAGATCCACCTCTACGACGCCTTCGGGTTCCGGGAGTCGGACACCGTGGCCCCGGGCCGGGAGCCCGTGGTGCTCAGCGTCACCGGACACCGGGTGGGGCTGGCCCTGTGCTACGACGTGCGCTTCCCCAAGCTGTTCGCCGAGCTCTCCCGGGCCGGGGCCGAGGTCATCGTGTGCGCGGCCTCCTGGGGCGCCGGTGAGGGCAAGGTCGAGCAGTGGGAGATCCTGGCCCGGGCACGCGCCCTGGACAGCAACGCGATCGTGCTCGCGGTGGGGCAGGCGGACCCGGCCGTCACCGGCGCCGCAGTGCCGGAGGGCGCGCCCACGGGCGTGGGGCACTCCGTCGTCGCGGACCCGTTCGGGCACGCCCTGGCGCAGCTGGACGGCGGGGAGCACCTGGAGATCGTGGACCTGGACCTGGACGTGGTGCCCCGGGCCCGGGAGGCCCTGCCCGTGCTGGAGAACGCCCGCCTGGGCTACTGACCGGCCCGGCCCTGTTCAGATCGTTTCGGGACGGGTTCGTCGTTTCGGGACCGGAATAACCCGTCCCGAAGCGACGAACCCGTCCCGAAACCTCTCCCCTGCCGCTCACCGCATGGCCCGGCGGAGGATGATCGCCTCGCTCAGACGCCGGATCAGGGTGGCGGGGCGGTCCCTCATCTCCGGCCAGTCGGTGCGCAGCAGGTGCCAGCCCTCGGCCATGATGTCCTTCTCCCGCTGACGCTCCTGGAACACCACCTCCGCGGTGGGGCCGTGCTCGAAGTACTTGGCGCGCCCGTCGACCTCCAGGCCCAGCCGCAGCTGCGGCCACCCGAGATCCAGGTAGCGGCGCCCGCGCGCCGTGGGGACCAGCACCTGCAGCTCGGGACGGGGCAGCCCGTGGGTGTGGATGAGGTGACGGGCGAAGCTCTCCGCAGGCGACGCCGCCCGCGGGTCCGCGAGGGAGAGGGCGGCGAGGGCGCGGCGCACCCCGTGGCATCGGTCCGTGGTCTCCAGGAGGTCGCGGACCTGGTCGGCGGGGGTTCCGTGGTGCAGGGCGCTGTCGGCGAGGATCAGGGCGGCCAGCGGCGTCATCGGCTGGCACAGGCAGTCCGCGAGGGTGCGCACGGTGGTGGTGGCGGGCAGCCCGTGCTCCAGCAGCGTGGCGTGGGCGGCGGCTTCGGGCAGGTGGTGGCGGCTGACCCCGGGCGGGTTGCCGCCGGGACGGGGATCCCCGCTGATGTGCAGGCGCGGCTCCCGGCGCAGCAGGACCCAGCCGTGCAGGTGGGCGGCCGAAGCGTGGGAGAAGAGGTAGTCGGAGCCGTGGGTGCGGTGGAAGGCCTGCAGGTGGGCCGTGTGCTGCTGCGTCGGTGAGAGCGCGTTCCACGTCTCCGTCTCCATGAAGACGCCGCGCCGGACGGTGATGAGCCGACCATCGCGCACGCCGCGGTAGGAGGCGGCGAGGCTGTGGCCCTGGGCGCGCAGCTCGGCGGCGACCAGCAGCAGGTGGGGTGCCACGAGGTGAGCGGCGGGGTCCGGGTGCGATGGGTGGATCATGGGGCTCAGTCTGGACCGCTCCCGCCCGACGTCGACGGCGCGCGGGGGCCTGCGAGGCCCGATGGTGGATCACCGCCCCAACTCACCCCCTTCTCCCCAGCCCCCGCCCCCAACTCACCCCTCTCAACCCACTGGCCCCACCCCCACCCCAGCGTCCACCCATCCCCGCACGAAGCGCAGCTCGGTTCGGGACGGGTTCGTCGTTTCGGGACCGGAATAACCCGTCCCGAAGCGACAAACCCGTCCCGAAACCCAGTGGAGCGGGCCGGGCGGGTTACCGGGTGGGGATGCGCTGGCCGGGGCAGGTGTCCAGGACCCGCTGCATCGCGGCGCGCTCGGCGCGGGTCACCCACAGGTCGTACTTGCGCTTGACCCCGGCCTGCCGGGCCACGTACTCGCAGCGGAAGGACTTCTGCTCGGGCAGCCAGGTCGCGGCGTCGCCGTCGGACTTGCCGTTGTTGGCGGGCCCGTCCACGGCCAGCAGGTTCAGAGGGTCGTTGGCCAGGGCCATGCGGTCCGCGGTGGACAGCTGCTGGGCGCCGGTCTGCCACGCGTCGGACAGGGCGACGACGTGGTCGATCTGCACCGCCGCGCTGGTCTGGGCCCCCGCGGTGAAGTCGATGCGTCGGCCCGTGTACGGATCCTTGAGCACCCCGGTGGCCACCTTGCAGGTCCCGGGGCGCAGGGTGATCTGGGTCAGGTCCCGGGCGAGGATGTCGTTGCGGGTGTCGCAGCCGTTGTGGTCCACATCCGCCCACCGCGCGCCGAAGGCGTCCCGGGAGTACCCGGTGCGCGCGGCCTTGCCCTTGGTCTCCAGGGAGTCCAGGGCCTGCTGCGCGGTGAGGCCCGCGGGCAGGGGGCTGGCCGCCCGGGATGCGGCAGCACCCGACCCGTCCGCGGACCCGTCCTCGCCGCGGAACAGGTCCAGCCCGCGGGTGCCCAGCCCGACGACGGCGAGCACCACCACCGCGACCACGGTGACGATGAACCGGGTGCGGGTGCTCATCCGCACGCGCGGGCGGGGACGGCTGCGGGATCGGCGGGAACGGCGCGGGGACACGGGACTCCTGGGACGGTGGGGAAGCGAGGCCGGGGAGGACGACGGCGCACCATTCTGCCACCGTCGTCCGCCCCATCAGCTGGCCCGTCCGCCGTCCGCCGCGGGACCCGGTGGCGGATCCGGTGACCGATCCCATAGAAGATGCACTCGTGCAGATACTGCATCAGTGCATAAGATGCAGTCGTGCAAGAAAACGAATCGCCGTCGCTGCGCGAGCGCCGCCGGAGCCGCACCTGGGAGGCCATCCACGCCGCCGCCGCCGAGCAGGCGCGCGCCAAGGGGCTGAAGGGCACCACCGCGGAGTCCATCGCCGAGCAGGCGGGGGTCTCCACCCGGACCTTCTTCAACTACTTCCCCAGCAAGGAGGACGCCGTCCTCGGGCTGCGCGAACCGCAGATGAGCGAGCAGCTGCTGCGCACCGTGCCCCACCCCGCGAAGAGCAGCCTGCCGGCCTACGCCGCGCAGATCTTCCTGCGGGTGCTGCGCGGATCCATGTCCCCGGAGGCCGCCGCGGCCTCCCGGGAGACCATCCGCGAGCTGCCGGAGCTGCGCCAGCGGATGAAGATCCACATGCTGCGCTGCGAGCAGGCCCTGCAGCAGTTCCTGCTGGGCATGGACTGGGCCGCCTACGCCGAGCGGCGCGAGCTCGTGCCCCGCACCGAGCCCGACGTCGAGCCCGATCCGGAGCAGGTGCGCCGCGTCCGGGCCCTGGTCCTGCTCTCCGCGGCGATCCTGCGCCACATCGACTTCGGTGCGGGCCGGGAGATCGACGAGGCCGACGCCCAGATCTCCGGTTCCGCCGCCCTCTTCTCCGAGATCCTCCAGGAGGAACGTTGAGCACCAGCTACACCCCGCGCCACGCGCGCTCCGCCCGGGCCTCCGCCGCGCAGACAGACCGCGCGCAGACCGGCCCCGCGCAGACCGCCCGCGCGTCGTCGTCGGCGGTCAAGCCGGCCACGTCGCCCACGCCCGGCGGTGCCCTCGACCCCGCCCCGGCCCCCAGCATCCTGCTGCTGTTCATCGGGCTGATGCTGATCATGCTGATGTCCTCGCTGAACCAGACCGTGCTCTCCCCGGCGCTGCCCACCATCGTCGGGGAGCTGAACGGGGTGGAGCACATGTCCTGGGTGATCACCGCGTTCATCCTGGTCTCCACGATCATGATGCCGATCTACGGCAAGCTCGGGGACCTCTGGGGTCGCAAGCCCCTGCTGATCTTCGCGATCCTCGCCTTCGCGGCCGGGTCCGTGACGGGCGCGCTCGCGGAGTCGATGACGGGGCTGATCGTCTCCCGCGGGCTGCAGGGCCTGGGCGGCGGCGGCCTGATGATCCTGTCCCAGGCGGTCATCGCCGATGTGATCCCGGCGCGTGAGCGCGGCAAGTACATGGGCGCGCTGATGGGCGTGTTCGCGTTCTCCTCCGTGGCCGGGCCCCTGCTGGGCGGGTGGCTGACCGAGGGGCCGGGCTGGCGCTGGGGCTTCTGGATGAACGTGCCCCTGGGCGCGCTGGCCCTGGCCGCGGCCGTCTTCCTCATCCCGCACACCAACGCGGGGGCGCGCACGCGCCGGGCGCGCATCGACGTCTTGGGCATGGCCCTGCTGGCCGCGGCCACCGCCTGCCTGGTGCTGGCGATGACGTGGGGCGGGAACCAGTACGCCTGGAACTCCCCGACCATCCTGGGGCTGCTGGGCGCCGTCGTCGTGGCGGCGGTGCTGTTCGTGCCGGTCGAGCTGCGCGCGGCCGAGCCGGTGATGCCGATGGCGCTGTTCCGGGACCGCAACTTCGTGCTGACCACCGTGGCGGGGCTGTGCATGGGCATCGCGATGTTCGGGGCGATCGGGTACATGCCCACCTACCTGCAGATGGTGCTGGGGGTGGACGCGACCCAGGCCGGTCTGCTGATGATCCCGATGATGGGCACGATGCTGGTGACCTCGGTGACCGTGGGGGCGCTGGTGTCCAAGCTGGGCCGGTACAAGGCCTTCATGGTGGCCGGCTCCCTGCTGATCGCGGCCGGGCTGTTCTGCCTCTCGCGCCTGGCCACGGACACCGCCACGTACCTGATCTGCCTGGCCCTGGCCGTGGTGGGTCTGGGCCTGGGGATGTCCATGCAGCTGCTGACCCTGGTGGTGCAGAACAGCTTCCCGGTGAGCATGGTCGGCACGGCGACGGCGGGGGCCAACTTCTTCCGCCAGGTGGGCGCCACCGTGGGTTCGGCCCTGGTGGGCGGGCTGTTCACGGCCCGGCTGAAGGACCTGCTGGCGGATCGCCTGGCCCCGGTGCTGGCCGCAGCCCGGCAGCAGGGCCAGGCCCCGAGCCTCGGGTCCACCAACTCGCTGACCCCCTCGGTGGTGCAGTCCCTGCCGGATCCGGTGCGCGAGGTGATCATCGGCGCGTACAACGACGCCCTGATCCCGATCTTCCTGTGGATCATGCCGCTGGGGATCGCCGCGGCGCTGGTGCTGCTGTTCGTCGTGGAGAAGGACCTGGCCACCACGGTCGCGGCCTCCGGGACCACCAAGGCGCCGGGCGCGCAGGAGGAGCGGCGGGAGGAGCCTTCCGAGGAGGAGGCCGAGCTGCGCCACCCGCGCACCGGGGAGATCCCGCTGCCGGAGACCGGCATGATCCCGATCCGCTCGTGAGATCCCGGCTCCTCGGGGGCGCCCGTGGGATCATGGGGGCATGATCTTCCGCGCCGTCGGCGACTCCCGCCCGTATCCGGACCACGGGTATGACGGACCCCGGCAGTGGGGGACCATCCCGCCGCAGCAGGTGCGCCTGGACCGGCTGATCACCACGCAGCGCACCCTGGACCTGGGCACCCTGCTGGATGAGGACTCCACCTTCTACGGGGACCTGTTCCCGCACGTGGTCCGGTGGCGGGGTCGGCTGTACCTGGAGGACGGGGTGCACCGGGCCCTGCGCACCGCGCTGCAGCACCGGCAGGTCATGTACGCCCGCGTCCTGGACCTGGATGCGGGCCGGGATGGCGACGCGGCGTCGTCATGACTGTCTTTTGGTGACACCTGCCGGTATGATGTCAGCATGCCTCGAATCAGCGCCGCGACCAACGCCGCCCAGCGGGAGAACACCAAGAACGCCATCCTGGCCTCCTTCGGCGAGCTCCTCTACACCAACGGGCTGACCGGCCTGACCATGACCCACGTGGCCAAGAACGCCGGGATCGGGCGCACGGCCGTGTACAACTACTTCGCGGACATGGGCGAGCTGCTGGTGGCCTACGCCCTGGATGAGACCGAGCGGTTCATCGGGGATCTGCGCACCGAGCTTGCCACCGTGACCAACCCGGTGGATCAGCTGGCCGTGTACGTGCGGATGCAGATCGAGGACATGTCCCGCCGCCACCTGCCGCCGGGCCCGGCGATGCGCTCGGTGCTCTCCCCGGAGTCCTTCGAGAAGCTGGGCCACCACGTCGGGGAGCTGCAGGCGGTGCTCGCCCAGATCCTGCGCGCCGGCATCGACCAGGGGTACCTGCCGGAGTCGGACATCCGCGAGATGGCGCAGCTGGTGCACGGCTCGCTGTCCTCCGCCGCGGATCGCGGGCGCGCCGAGGACGAGGCCGCCCGGGAGACCCGCATCGGGAACACCATCCGCTTCATCCAGCTGGGCCTGGGCGCCTCCTTCGACGCCGAGGGCCGCCCCGTCCCCACCCACCGGGTCCCGCAAGCGCAGGAGACCGGGGAGGACGAGGCGCCCCGCCTGCGCTCCGTGGCCTCCTGAGGCGGGCGTTCCCGCTCAGGCGAGCCGGTTGATCTGGCGCAGCGAGTCGAACGGGGCGTGGGAGGAGATCCGGGCCTCGATGCCGCGGGTCACGAAGTCCTTCGCCGCCCGCGCCGCCTCCAGCGGGGTGCGGCCCTGCGCGAGCTCCGCGGTGACCGCGGCCGCCAGGGAGCAGCCGGCACCGGCCACCTGCACCTGACCGATCTTCGGGGCGGAGAGCACCTCGGTGGTCTGCCCGTCGTAGAACACGTCCACGGCGTCGTCCCCGGCCAGGCGCACCCCGCCCTTGGCGAGCACGGCCGCCCCGGAGCGCTCGTGGATGATCCGGGCGGCCTTCTCCAGGTCCTCGACGGTGTCGATCGCCTCGAGCCCGGACAGGGACAGGGACTCGAAGTGGTTGGGGGTCACGAAGTCCGCCAGCGGCAGGATCTTCGCCTTCAGCGCCTCGTCGGTGTCCAGGGCGGCGCCGGGCTCCTGGCCCTTGCAGATCAGCACCGGGTCCAGCACGATCCGGCGCGGCTTCTGCTCGGTGAGCACCCCGGCGACGGTGGCGATGGTGTCCGGGGAGCCGAGCATCCCGATCTTCACGGCGTCGAGATCGTAGACGGTGGTGTTGACCTCCAGCTGATCCTGAAGGGTCTGCTGGTCCACGGGGGTCAGTCGGTGGGCCCAGCCGTTCTTCGGGTCGAAGGAGACGATGCAGGTCAGGGCCAGGCACCCGTAGACCCCGAGGGCCTGGAAGGTCTTCAGGTCCGCCTGCGCGCCGGCGCCGCCGGTGGCTTCCGAACCCGCGATGGTCATGGCGATGGGGGTCTGCGAGGTAGTCATGCCCCCATGATGGCACGGGTCACCGCACCGCGGGCCCGCGAGGGTGGGGCGGTGTGGGTAGGATGCTGTGCGGTCCGGGTGGCAGGCGGGCCGCGTCATCGTCGTCCCCTCCTCGCACCCAGGAGCCTCCCGTGCCGCACTCCGCCCCCACCCCGCGCTACGCCCGCCGGCCCCGCACCTACTTCGACCTGCTGCTCGCGCTGTACTGCGTGCTGCTGATCCTGTCCAACATCGGTGCCACCAAGGGCGTGGCCTTCGGCCCCATCATCACCGACGGCGGCTTCTTCCTCTTCCCCCTGGCCTACGTGCTGGGGGATGTGGTCACCGAGGTGTACGGCTTCCGCTCCGCTCGACGGGCGATCATCACCAGCTTCCTCGCCGGGGCGTTCGCGAGCCTGTGCTTCTGGATCGTCATCATCCTGCCCGCCGCGGACTTCTACGAGAACCAGGCGGCCTTCGAGTCCGTGCTGGGTCCGGTCCCGCGGATCCTCGCCGGCTCCCTGGCCGGGTTCCTGGTGGGGCAGCTGCTCAACGCGTGGGTGATGGCCCTGATCAAGCGGGCCACCGGGGAGCGGTGGATGTGGGTGCGCCTGATCGGCTCCACCCTGGTGGGGGAGCTGGCGGACACCCTGATCTTCTGCACCGTGGCCGCCCCGATCCTGGGGATCACCGAGCCCGCGGACTTCCTCAACTACGTGCTGGTCGGCTACGTGTACAAGTGCGCGGTGGAGGTCATCATCCTGCCCATCACCTACCCGACCATCGCCTGGTTCAAGCGCCACGAGCCCACCTACCCGCGCGTGGAGGACGACGCCGCGGCGGGGCCCGCTACTCGCTGAACCCGGCGATCGCGCCCAGCTCCACCAGGTGGGCCAGCTGGGCCTTGAGGGTCTTGACGGCCGCCGCCCGGGCGGCGTCGGGAACCTCCGGGTAGATCCGCCGGGCCAGCGCGGAGGCGGAGGGCCCGATGTCGTCCTCGGTCTCCCGCAGCAGCTCCTGCAGCGCCTCGAACCGATCCAGCCGGTGCTCCAGCAGCGCCTCGCACCGGGCGTGCAGGTCCCCGCCCGGCGCCCCGTGCCCGGGCAGCACCGAGTGCTCGCGCTGCTCCAGCAGATCCCGCAGGGAGTCGATGTACGGCTCCAGGGCGCCATCCGGGTAGTCCAGCATCGTCGAACCGCGGCCCAGCACCGTATCCCCGGTGAACATCACCGAATCCGCATCCAGGCGCAGGCACACCGAATCCGCCGTGTGCCCCGGCGTGCCCAGCACCAGCAGCTCCTGCTCCGCAGCGCCGACCACCTCCCCGTCCTCCAGGGGCGGTCCCCCCAGACACAGGGAGGGCTCCGCCGCGCGCACCGGGGCGCCGGTCATCGCGTGCAGGGCGGGGGCGCCCGCGGCGTGATCCGCGTGCCGGTGGGTCAGCAGGATCAGCTCCACCCGCGTCCGCTCGGCCAGGCGGCGCAGGTGCCCCAGGTCCTCCGGGCCCGGGTCCACCACGATGACGGGCGGACGGGAGCCGTCCCCCGGCCAGTCCCTCGACAGGTCCCCGACCGCATACGCGTTGGTGCCCTCCAGGGTCATCGGCCCCGCATTGGGGGCGCGCAGGCAGGCCGTGTGCGCGCTGGTGCGGACCCAGTCGGGGTCGGCAGGGTCGCCGGGACGGTCCGTGTCGCCGGGACGGGAGCCGCCGGGGCCCGCGTCGTCGTGCCCGACGGCGTCGTGCCCGGGGTCGGGGGATGAGGGTGCGGCGTCCATGGGGTCCAGTCCACCACATCCGCGACCGCCCCGGGTGCACGAGACCGCCCGCGGCCACCGGGACGGGGCGGATATGCTGGTCGGATCATCCGGTTCGCACCCGAAAGGCACATCCGCCGTGTCCCACGCACCCGAGAATCCCGGCGCCGCCGCGCCCACCCCCGCGGAGCCTGCTCCCGGCCAGGGCGGGCTGACCCGCTCCCTCTCCCACGAGCAGATGACCATGATCGCCCTCGGCTCCGCCCTGGGCACCGGCCTGTTCCTCGGCTCCGGGGCGGCCATCGCCATCGCCGGCCCGGCCGTGATCGTCTCCTACGCCATCGGCTCCCTGATCGCCGCGATCATCGCCAGCGCCGCCGGAGAGATGGCCGTGCGCTTCCCCGTACGCGGCGGCTTCGGCTCCATGGCCGCCCGCTACCTCGGGCCCTTCGGCGGGTTCATCTCCCGCTGGTCCTACTGGGCCACCACCGTGCTGGTGGCCGGGGCGGAGCTGGTCGCGGTGGCCACGTACCTGAAGTTCTGGTGGCCGGAGCTGCCGCTGTGGGTCGGCATCGTCGTGTTCGGAGTGATCGTGCTGGGGCTGAACGCCTTCAGCGTGAAGTCCTTCGGCTCCGTGGAATTCATCCTCTCCGGGATCAAGGTGCTCGCGGTCATCGCGTTCATCATCATCGGCCTGATCATCGTGTTCTTCGGCCTGCCCAGCCACCCCGCGGAGGGTCTGCACCGGCTCACCGAGGGCGGCGGATTCCTGCCCAACGGGCCGGCGTCGATCTGGCTGGCGATGGCCGTGGTCATGTTCTCCTTCGGCGGGATCGAGCTGGTGTCCATCTCCGCGGCCGAGGCCAAGGACCCGGTGCGCTCGGTCCGCTCGGCCGCCAAGGCCACCGTGTGGCGGCTGTCCACCTTCTACGTGCTGTCCCTGTTCGTGGTGATGTGCCTGATGTCCTCGGAGACCCTCACCCAGGAGGAGGGGCTCAGCTCCAGCCCGTTCGTGCGGGTGTTCTCCGACGTCGGGATCCCGGCGGCCGCGGCCGTCATCAACTTCATCGTGCTGGTCGCGGCGCTGTCCGCGGCGAACGCGAACGTGTACGCCGGCACCCGCCTGATGCACTCCCTGTCCTACGAGGGCATGGCCCCGCGCCGGCTGCGGGCGACGACGGCGCGCGGCATCCCCGCCGGGGCCCTGGCCGTGTCCAGCCTGGGCATCCTGCTGGTGGTGGTGCTGGCGCTGTTCACCGAGTCCGTCTTCCAGATCATGATGTCCATGATCACCACCCTGGTGCTGGTGGTGTGGGGGCTGATCCTCGTCTCCTACATCTCCTACCGGCGCCGGGACGGGGCCGCGGACCAGTTCCGCCTGCTCGGAGGGTCCGCGATGGCCGGGGTGGGCATCCTCGGGCTGGTCGCGGTGTTCGTCGCCGTGTTCTCCAGCGCGACGATGGTGGTGCCCGGCCTGGTGGCCGTGGCGTTCTTCGCGGTGCTCGTGGTGGTGTACTTCGCCGCCGTGCGCCACCACGCGCAGCTGGATGAGTCCGCCTTCCAGGAGGCCCACGACGCCACCGGCGCCGTGCCGACGGTCGCCCCGCCGCAGCGTCGCCGCTGAGGCGCGGCCCAGTCGGTGCGCGGCTCTGTGGGCGCGGGCGGGTGTGCGGGCGGACCCATGGCCCCGTTCGGCGCGCGCGGGCGGAGCGCGCTCCTAGAGTGGGTGGCATGAGTGCAGCAGCCGAACCCGAGCCCGTGATCCTGCAGGTCCCCCTGCGCTGGGGGGATATGGACGCGTACGGGCATGTGAACAACGTGCAGATCGTGCGGATCCTGGAGGAGGCCCGCGCGCTGGCCTTCGGCGCCCCGCCCAGCGCGGGCGAGGTCCCGGAGCGCCGTCGCCAGGAGGTGCCCATCCCCGTGTTCGCGGACCTGCCCGCGGGCACCCAGGCGCTGGTGGCCGAGCACACTGTGAAGTACCGCTCGCCCCTGCCGTACCGAGGCGATCCGGCCCGGGTGGAGGTGTGGGTCCAGCGGGTCACCCCGGCCAGCCTCACCGTGGGCTACCGGGTGTGCGATGCCGCGACCGGGACCGCGTGCTGTGCGGCGAGCACCGTGCTGGCCTTCGTCCGGCCCGACGGCGGGCTGGTGCGTCTGAGCCCGGAGCAGCGTCGCACCCTGCAGCGGCACCTGCGGGCCTGAACGGCCCCGGCAGCCCCCAGACGCGAGACGGCGCCCGCCCCCTCCCGGACCCGCTGGGGATCCGAGAGGAGGCGGGCGCCGTCGTGCTGTGCGCCGGGTGGGACTACTTGGTGGTCACCGTGATGACCGCGTCCCCGGGGGTCACGGCGTCGGCCGGGCGACCCTCCACGCTGGCGTACTTGGGGGTGTTGGTCACCAGCACCGGGGTGATCAGCGGGTATCCGGCGTCCTTGATGACCTGCCGGTCGAAGCGGTACAGCTCCTGCCCGGCGGTGACCTCATCGCCCTTGGACACGAGAACCTCGAAGCCCTCCCCGCCCAGGTTCACGGTGTCGATGCCGACGTGGACCAGCAGCTCCACGCCGTTGTCCAGCCGCAGGCCCATCGCGTGCCCGGAGCCCGGGGTCGCGATGACCTTCGCGTCGGCCGGGGCGTACACGGTGTCGCCGGTCGGCTCGATGGCCACACCCTGACCCAGCTTCCCCGCGGAGAAGATCGGGTCCGGGACCTCGGACAGGGCCACGGCCTTGCCCTCCAGCGGGGAGCCGACGCTCAGCTCGGTGCCGGGCTCGTAGGTCGGCTTCGGCTTCGCCGGGGCGGCGGCCTTCGCGGGCTCGGCGCTGGCGGAGCCGGAGGAGGAGGCGTTCTCCGGGGAGGACAGGCCCTCGCCCGTCCCGGCGCCGGCCGTGCCCGCGGCACCCACCGCGGTGCCGCCGGCGGCCGCGGCCACAGCACCGGCCGGGGCGGCCACCAGATCCGGGGCGTTGGACTCGGTGGGCACCTCATCCGCGGCCAGGTTCTGCTTGGCCAGATCCGCCTCGCGCTGGTCCTTGGAGCGGAAGCCGAAGATCAGCACCCCGGCCATACCGCCGAAGAAGGCGATGGCCAGGCCGATGCAGAACAGCGGGATCGGCTGCATCGCGGGGATGGACAGCAGGGAGGTGAACGCGAAGGCGTAGGAGCGCACGCCCATCCAGGAGATCAGGCCGCCGGCGATCATCGCGGGCACCAGGATCAGCGGGAACACGCGCTTGTACCGCAGCACCACGCCGTACAGGGACGGCTCGGAGATGCCGCCCAGCAGACCGGAGACCGCCGCACCCGTGGCCGTCTGACGCAGCTCCTTGTCCCGCTTGGCGCGGATGGCCACACCGGTGACCACGCCGAACACCGCGAAGTTGTACGCGGCCATCGGGGACTGGATGAAGTCGTAGCCCAGGGTGGACAGGTTGGAGATCATCACGGCGTTCAGCGGCCAGTGCAGGCCCAGTGGCACCATGAACAGGTAGGACCCGGCGACCACCACGCCCACGATGGCGGGGTTGATGCCGTTGAGCCACTGGAACACGTCGGAGATGCCCAGACCCAGCTTCACGCCGATGGGCCCGATGATCAGGGCGGTCAGCGGGACCATGATCAGCAGGGAGATCATGGGCACGAAGACCATGTGCAGCATGTTCGGGATGACCTTCTTCAGCAGCCGCTCCAGCGGGGCCAGCAGGGCCACCGCGAACAGGGGCGGGAAGATCTGCCCGGTGTAGTTGAACAGGTACAGCGGCACCCCCCAGCCGCCGATGTGGAACAGGGTGATGTGGTCAGCACCCCCGGCCATGTCGGACAGGCCCTTGAAGGCGTCGGTCATCAGGGCCGCGGGGATCGCGGCACCCACCCACATGTTGGCGCCGAGCCGCTTGGCCGCCGTCGCGCCCACCATGATGGGCATGAAGTTCAGCACGGACAGGGCCGCGCCCAGGATGATGAACCAGAACGGGAACTGGGCCCGCCACTGGTTGAGCATGTCCGCGTTGAGGGCGTCGTCGCCGAGCTTGGGCCCGTTGACCAGGTCCACGGTCACGGACTCGCCCTGGAAGTTGGTGTAGTGCCCGAACACGCCGAGGGTCTGCAGCAGCACGATCAGCGTGAGGATCATGGAGGAGCCCAGCAGGGCCCACAGGACGGGGCGGAAGGAGTCCGAGAGGACGTCGAACATCCGGGTGATGATCCCGGCCTTCTTCTCCTCCCCGGCGCCCTCGCCGGCGGCCGGCTTCTGCGCGGAGCCACCCTCCTTCTCCATCCCGGGCATCTTGGCCATGGCGTCGTAGACGTCGGCGACCTCGTTGCCGATGACCACCTGGGTCTGCCCGGACTGCTCGATCACGGAGAGCACGCCGTCGGTCTTCTCGATGGCGGGCTTGTCCACCTTGGACTTGTCGTTGAGCGTCACGCGCAGGCGCGTGGCGCAGTGGGTGAAGTAGTTGATGTTCTCGGGCCCACCCAGCCCGTCAAGGACGGACTCCGCCGTCTTCTGGTGATCCACGTGTCGCTCCTTGGTGCGAGTGCCCGGGCGCTTCCCGGGGCAGATACACGAAAGACCTGAGCCTCCCGGGGGCACGACGGCGCGCGCGAGCCACGGTCCTTGTGGCGCACGCAGGCGCTGCTCATGCGGTTGGGGAGACCCAGGTCTTGCCTGATCGTCAGTAACAATCCTGAGGATCCGACGGTCTCAGGGGGCCGCCGCTCGGCCCCCAGTATAGACGCTCGGCAGGCCCCGTGCCGGACTGTTTCCGCACCCCCGCTCACTGCCCGTCACCGGGATAGCGTTCGGGACGGGTTCGTCGCTTCGGGACCGGAATATCCCGTCCCGAAACGACAAACCCGTCCCGAAACCATCCGCCGCCGGGCCCGGGCCGCCGGGCCCCGTGGGGGAGGGGCTACAGCTGGCCTGCGGCCGCGGCGGCGTCGACGGCCTGCGGCTGGGTGCGGCGCAGCCACCGCCGGTGCCACCGGAAGTTCGCCTCCACCAGCGCGCACCCGAGCGCACCCACGCCCAGGGCCACGAGCAGCAGGTCCGCATCCGGGATCTGGAACTCGTGGTACCACCGGGAGATCGGGACCGTGAGCACCAGGACCAGACCCGCATACATCGCCGCCAGCAGCCCCGCCCGCGCCAGGGTCAGGGGTCGGGAGCCCACGCACAGGATCCACAGGCCCACCAGCACCAGCACCAGGAAGCTCGCCGTCTGCACCGCGCGCGTGCCCACCGGGGTGGGATCGGCGAACAGGGCGTACCCGTTGACCGCCACCACCGCCGCCGTCACGATCACCGCGTTCGGCAGCGCGAAGTGCAGGGCCCGGCGCAGGAACCCCTGCACGTACCGCTGGTTGTTGGGCAGCATGGTCAGCACGAACGTGGGCCCGCCCAGCATCAGCAGATCCGCCGTGGAGTACTGGCGCGGCAGGAACGGGAAGGTCCACGCCAGCAGCCCCAGCGTGACCCCCATCAGCACCGCGAAGGCCGTCTTGGACAGGAACAGGTGCGTGACCCGCTCGATGTTCGCGATGATCTTCCGCCCCTCCGCCAACACCGCCGGCAGCCGGGAGAACTGCCCGTCCAGCAGCACCAGCCGGGACACGGCCTTGGTGGCCGGGGCGGCGTTGCCCATCGCGATCCCCAGGTCCGCGTGCTTCAGGGCCAGGGCGTCGTTGATCCCGTCCCCGGTCATGGCGACGACGTGCCCGTCCTCCTGCAGGGCCCGCACCATGTTCCGCTTCTGCGCGGGAGACACCCGCCCGAACACGGCGTGCTCGCGCACCGCCTCCGCCAGCTGCGGACCCTCCTCCGGCAGGGCGGAGGCATCCACGGCCTCCCCCTGCAGGTCCACCCCGGCCTGACGGGCGGCCGCGGCGACCGTCGCCGGGTTGTCCCCGGAGATCACCTTCGCGGCGATGCCCTGCTGGGCGAAGAACTCCAGGGTCTTCCGGGCGTCGGCGCGCACCTGCTCCCGGAAGGTCACCAGCAGCACCGGCTCCTGGTCACCGGGCAGCTCCTGGGCGGGCTTCCCGTCCCGCCCCCGGACGAGGGATCGGGCCCGGGAGAGCACCAGGGTGCGCAGGCCCGACGCCGCCAGCTCCCGCGCCCGGGCACGGGCGGCGTCATAGCGGTCCGGATCGGCCAGGGCCGACGGGGCCAGCAGGGCCTCCGGAGCGCCCAGCAGCCACGCCCCCGCCCCGGGCAGCTGCACCCCGGAGAAGCGGTGCGCGGAGGAGAACGGCAGCACACCTTCCGGATCCTCCGCGGGCGCCTCCGGGAAGCCCTCGGCCAGGGCCGCCGCGGTGGGGTTGGCGTGCGGGTCCGCGCCGAACCACGCCAGGGCCGCCGCGGCGCCTGCGGGAGTCTCGGTCTTCCCCACATCGGCGGGATCCAGGGGGTGCACGGCGTCGAAGGAGACTCCACCCTCCGTGAGGGTGCCCGTCTTGTCGAAGCACACGGTGTCCACCCGCGCCAGCACCTCCACGGCCGGCTGCTCCTGGATCAGCACCTCGTCCTGGGCCAGCTTCACCGCGGCCACCGCGAAGGCGATCGTGGTCATCAGCGCCAGTCCCTGCGGGACCATCGACGCCACCGAGGACACCGCGACCACCAGGGCATCGCGCCACGCCCCGGTGGAGAACGCCGCGTGCCACCCGCCCACCGCCTGCATCTGCCCGTTGAGCACCACCGCCACGATCGGCACCAGCGCCCAGCTCAGCCACCGCACCACCTGCTGCATCCCGGCGCGCAGCTCGGAGAAGATCGGCCGGAAGGTGCGGGCCTCGGCCGCCAGGGAGGAGGCATGGGAGCTGGATCCCACGGCGCTCAGCCGCACCCGCCCGGACCCGCCCGTCACCGAGGAGCCGGACAGCACGGTGTCCCCCGCGCTCTTGGTCACCGGATCGTTCTCCCCGGTCAGCAGGGACTCGTCCAGATCCAGCCCGGCCGCGGTGAGCACCTCGCCGTCGGCCGGCACCTGATCCCCCCGGCTCAGCACCAGCACGTCGTCCAGCACCAGCTCCTCCAGCGGGACCTCGACGACCTCGCCATCGCGCACCACCCGGGCCGGGTCCCGGCGCAGCACGGCGATGCGATCCAGCTTCCGCTTCGCCGAGAACTCCTGGACGAAGCCGATGACGATGTTGCTCAGCGCCGCCAGCGAGAACAGCAGATCCAGCCACCGGCCCAGCGCGATGATGACGGCGGCGCACAGCCCGAGGATCAGGTTGAACAGGGTCAGCAGGTGGGTCCGGATGATCGCCCACACGCTGCGGGAGGTGGTGGTGGGCTGGGCGTTGGTCAGACCGCGTTCGCGGCGGACGGCCACCTGATCGGCGGAGAGTCCGGTGCGGACCAGCTCGGCGTCGTCGGCCCGGGGGAGGGCGGGTGCCTGCTGGGTCCGGACGCTCATCGCTCTCCTCGGCTGGGGTGAGGGTGCTGCCCCGCCCAGTCTATCCGGGAGCACCCCGCCCGGACCGGAGCCGACGCCGTCCCGGGGTGGTCCCCGGGCCCGCCGGTGGTGCGCAGTGCGCGGCGTCGGGCGGGGGCTCGTGAGATCCTGGGAGGCGCCCCCCCCGCACGCACCAGGAGCCCACTCGCTTCCCGAGGAGGAGATCGCATGGCCCGCCGCACCAGCCGACGCTCTGCCCGCCGCCCCGCCCCGCCGGAGATCCCCGGCACCGAATACGTCCCGGAGGGTGCGCCGCTGGAGCGTCCCGTGCGCGGGCGGCGCACCGCCGTCGTCGGGGCGACGCTGAGCCTGATCGGGGTGATCTTCTCCGTCTTCGCCTCCCTGCTGGGGGCGGTGGTGCTGGTGCGGGTGCAGCTGGAATCCTCCTACACGACCATGCAGGAGGCCTTCGAAGCCGGGCAGTACAGCGAGTACGCCCTGCCCCTGATCGCCCTGGCCTCCCAGGTGCTCTGGGCGGTGCTGGTGCTCATCGGCTTCCTGCTGCTGGCCATCGGCCTGGCCCGCGGCTACCGGCGCGCCTGGGTGTGGGCCGCCGGGGTGGCCGGGCCCGTGGGGATGCTGCTCTCCCTGGCCCTGTTCATCGCTGTGACCGCCTCCACCGCCCCCGCCGCCTGACCGGGCCGGGGCCCGCCCCGACGAGGTTTCGGGACGGGTTCGTCGTTTCGGGACCGGAATATCCCGTCCCGAAACGACAAACCGGTCCCGAACGCGATCCGGTCAGCGGGCCAGGCGCTCGCGCAGGTACGGGGTGTAGGCGGCGGCCATCTTCTCGTGGCCGGTGGGGGCGGAGAAGTGCTTCCCGTCCACCAGGTCCCCCTCCGCGTGCCACTCGGTGATCTTCCCGCGCAGGGGCACGAACTCCACACCCTCCGCCCGGGCCACCTGCTCCAGGGCATCGGCCACCCGGTCCCGCGCCGTCGCGCCCTTCTTGGAGATCACCCCGCTGAGCACGATCCGCGACTGCGGATATGCCTCCTTCAGCGTGCGCAGCAGCCGCGCCGTCCCCTCCCGCAGCCGCTCCGGGGCCACCCCGACGTCGTTGCCGGAGCCCTGCACGTACACCAGCCCCGGATTCCCCGCGGGCAGCACCCACCGGCCGCCGGCCACCCCGTCCAGGTAGGAGCCGTAGTGGTCCTTCGAGCCGTCCGCCACGACGCCGATCCCGCCGCGGGCCCGGTAGTGCGGGGTCCACCCCAGGGCGCGGATCGAGCGGGAGACCCACGAACCGTCGTGGTCCCCGTCCAGCAGCTGGGAATCCCCGAGCACCAGGGCGTCCCCGGCTCCCAGGGCCTGATCCTCGGCCATCACCAGCCCCGCCCGCTCCGGGTGATGGGCCAGCGTCATCGCCGTGAAGCGGGTGCGGATCACCCCGTCCTCCCCGCGGGCCGAGGCCACCGGGGCCCCGACCAGCGCGGGCCCGCGCAGCCACTGCCGCAGCACCGGCGCGGACATCGCCACGGCCGTGCCCTCGGGACTCAGCACGGCGACCCCGCCCGCGTGCTCCCGGGAGACCACCCCGCCGGGTCCGGTCTGCACCGGGCCGCGCGCCTCGCCCAGCCCGTGCACGGCGGCCACCGCGTCCAGGGCCCGCGCGGGATCCTCCCGGCCCCGCTCCGGCAGCACGCTGAGGTACCCCTGCTCATCGGCCTGCACCCGTCCGTGCAGCGCGCCGACGGCGACGCCGTCGCGGGCACCCCAGCGCAGCACGGTCCGGGTGCCGTCCGCGGCCAGGAAGCTCTGCAGCACGACGCCGCCCGGCAGCGTGCGCTCCGGGGCCTCGGCCGCGCCCATCGCCTCCTCGTAGCGCCCGCGGAACGCCCCGCGCACCGGCTGGGCCCCGTGGGCGGCGTCCCACAGCAGGTCCGCCCGGTCGAAGCTCTGCCGGCACACCGGCGTCGGCGCCTCGTCGCAGCGCTCGCCCTCCGGGGTGCGCGAGCTCGGGGCGCCCAGCTGCTCCCGGTGGGCCAGCCAGTACGCGCCGATCGCCCCGCTGGTCCGGACCGGCACGACGCCGTCGCCGGACTCCTCCGCGTCCTGCTCCTGCGCGGCGGCGCTCGCGGCGGAGACCGGGGCGCTGGCGGCGCTCCGCCCCGGTGCTTCGCCCGAGCCCTCCCGGCGCACCAGCAGCCAGGAGGCGCCGTCGGCGGCGTGACCGGTGCGCAGCTGGCGGGCCCCGGTCTCGAGGGATTCCGCGGGCCACCCGTAGTCGCCCTCGGGGCCGCCGTGGCCGGTGTACCAGTCCAGCAGCGGCCCGGCGACCAGGTGCGCGGCGCCGCTGGACGGGGACCAGAAGATCCGCCCGCGCTGGAAGGCCTGCTCGCAGCCGTCCCCGGGCAACCCGCAGCGCTGATCCTCCACCGGCTCCCCGAGGGCCTGGCGCACCCCGTCCCGTTGGTAGTGCGTCAGGATCTCACCGGTCACCTCCGGGGCGCGCTGAGCGCACCCGGTGAGCAGACCGGCGCCCAGCAGCAGCACCGTCCCCAGCGCGGTCCAGGACGATGCCCGTGCGGCCATCGCATCCCTCCCGTGCGACTCAGGCGAAGCGGGCGGGCAGGGTGCCGGCCCACCCCGCGCGCAGCTCGTCCAGGTCCACCGAGGCGATGCCCTGCAGATCCAGGGCCCCGGCTTGTGCATCCACCACGCCGATGCGCGCGAAGGGGTAGTCCCGGGCGGTGCACATGTCCTTGAAGCGCACCTCCTCGGTGCGCGGCACCGCGCACACCACCCGCCCCTGGGATTCGGAGAACAGCAGGGTGAACTCATCCACCCCGTCCCGCTCGGCCACCTCGCCCAGGCCGATCCGGGCCCCGACGCCGAAGCGCAGGCACGCCTCCGCCAGGGTCGCGGCCAGCCCGCCGGCGGCGACGTCGTGGGCGGAGTCGATCATCCCGTCCCGGCTCATGTTCACCAGGATGTCCCCGAGCAGCTTCTCCCGGGCCAGGTCCACCCGCGGCGGCACCCCGCCCAGGTGCCCGCGCAGCCGGGCCCACTCGGAGCCGTCCAGCTCCTCGGCGGTGGTGCCCAGCAGGTAGATCGCCTGCCCGTCCTGGTCCGCCTCCCACCCGGAGGGGGTGCGGCGGGCGACGTCGTCCATGACGCCCATCATCGCGACCACCGGGGTCGGGTTGATCGCCCGCCCGCCGGTCTGGTTGTACAGGGAGACGTTGCCGCCGGTCACCGGCACGCCCAGCTCCAGGCAGCCGTCGGCCAGGCCCCGCACGGCCTCGGCGAACTGCCACATGATCGCCGGATCCTCCGGGGAGCCGAAGTTCAGGCAGTCGGAGACCGCCACGGGCCGGGCGCCGCCGGTGGACACGTTGCGGTAGGCCTCGGCCAGGGCCGCCTTCGCCCCCTCGTAGGGGTCCAGGTATGCGTAGCGGGGGGTCGCGTCCGTGGACAGGGCCACGCCCAGCCCGGTCTGCTCATCCACCCGGATCACCCCGGCGTCGTCCGGCTGGGACATGGCCGTGTTGCCCTGCACGTAGCGGTCGTACTGGTCGGTCACCCAGGCCTTGGAGCACAGGTTCGGGGAGGACATCAGCTCGACGATCGCCGGGCCCAGGTCCGCCCCGGAGGGCCGGTCCGCGTCCGCGGCGGAGCCGGCGAAGCGATCTGCGACCACCGCGTCCTGCCAGTCCGGGCGGGCCAGGGGACGCTCGTAGGTGGGGCCGTCGTGGGCGACGGTGCGCGGATCCACGTCCACGATGATCTCCCCGCCCCACTCGATGGTCAGGCGCCCGGAGTCGTTGACCTCTCCGAGCACGGAGTACTCCACGTCCCACTTGTCCATGATCTGCTCGAAGCGGCCCAGGTTCTGCGGGGTCACCACGGCCATCATCCGCTCCTGGGACTCGGACATGAGGATCTCCCCGGGGGTCAGGGTGGGGTCGCGCAGCAGCACCTTGGTCAGGTCCACGTGCATCCCGCCCTCCCCGTTGGAGGCCAGCTCGGACGTGGCGCAGGAGATCCCGGCGGCACCCAGGTCCTGGATGCCCTCCACCACGGACTCCTTGAACAGCTCCAGGCAGCACTCGATGAGCACCTTCTCCGCGAAGGGGTCCCCCACCTGCACGGCGGGGCGCTTGGAGGGCTTGGCGTCGTCGAAGGACTCCGAGGCCAGCACGGAGGCCCCGCCGATGCCGTCCCCGCCGGTGCGCGCGCCGAACAGGATCACCCGGTTGCCCACCCCGGAGGCGTTGGCCAGGCGGATGTCCTCGTGGCGCATCACGCCCACGGCGAGGGCGTTGACCAGGGGGTTGTCCTGGTAGCAGGGGTCGAACTCCACCTCGCCGCCGATGTTCGGCAGACCCAGGGAGTTGCCGTACCCGCCGACGCCGGCCACCACCCCGTGCACCACGCGCGCGGTGTCCGGGTGGTCGATGTCCCCGAAGCGCAGCGGGTCCATGACCGCCACGGGCCGGGCGCCCATCGAGATGATGTCGCGCACGATCCCGCCGACCCCGGTGGCGGCCCCCTGGTACGGCTCCACGTAGGAGGGGTGGTTGTGGGATTCGATCTTGAAGGTCACGGCCCAGCCGCCGCCGATGTCGGTGACCCCGGCGTTCTCCCCGATGCCCACCATCAGGTCCTTCTTCATCTCCTCGGTGACCTTCTGCCCGAACTGCTTCAGGTGCACCTTGGAGGACTTGTAGGAGCAGTGCTCGGACCACATCACGGAGTACATGGCCAGCTCCGCGGCGGTGGGGCGTCGGCCCAGCAGCCGCACGATCTGGCGGAACTCGTCCTCCTTCAGGCCCAGCTCCGCCCAGGGCAGCTCCTCATCGGGGGTCTTCGCGGCGTGCTCGACGGTGTCCAGGTTGAACTGCTGCTCGGTCATGGGGTGCGGGGCTTCCTTCGGGGAGGGGGTGGGCGACGTCGTCGTGGTGGGTGGGGCTCAGGCGTTCACGAGCTGGCGCAGGAGGGAGGAGAAGATCCGCAGCCCATCCGTGCCCCAGCGCATGGCCACGGCCTCGCGCCCGGAGGAGGAGGGGCCGAAGCCGCCCTCCACCGCGTGCTCCGGGTGCGGCATGAGCCCGACGACGTTGCCGCGCTCGTTGCGCACCCCCGCGATGTCGTTGCGGGAGCCGTTGGGGTTGCCGCCCAGGTAGCGGAAGGCCACCAGGTCCTCGGCCTCCAGCTTCTCCAGGGTCTTCGCGTCGCACACGTACTGCCCGTCTTGGTTCTTCAGCGGCACCACGATCTCCTCGCCGCGCTGAAGCTCCGCCAGCCAGGGGGTCGCGGTGGTCTCCACGCGCAGGCGCTGATCCCGGCAGATGAACTTCAGGTGGTCGTTCTTGATCATGGAGCCGGGCAGCAGGTGCGTCTCGGTGAGCACCTGGAAGCCGTTGCAGATGCCCAGCACCGGCAGGGCGTGCTCGGAGCGGGCGGCGTCGGCCACGGAGGCCATCATGGGGGCCTTCGCGGCGATGGCCCCGGCGCGCAGGTAGTCCCCGTAGGAGAAGCCGCCGGGGATGATCACGGCGTCCACCCCCTGCAGGTCCGAGTCCTTGAACCACAGGGGCACGGGGGTGCCGCCGGCCAGGCGCACGGCGCGGGCGGCGTCGCGCTCGTCCAGGGTCCCGGGGAAGGTGACGACGCCGACGCGCACCGCGGCCAGCGCGGCGTCCGGGGCGTCCTGGTGCAGGTCCGCGACGAGGGGGGTCTCCACGGTCATCGCGCTCAGTCCTCCACCACGGTCACGGCCACAACGTCCTCGATCACCGGGTTGGACAGCAGCTCCTCACCGGCCTTGCGGGCCTCGGCCAGGCGGGCCTCGGTGACCTCGCCCTCCACGCTCAGCTCGAAGCGCTTGCCCTGGCGCACGGCAGTGAAGCCGTCCAGGCCGATCTGGGGCAGCTCCCGGGCGATCGCCTTGCCCTGGGGGTCCAGGATCTCGGGCTTGGGCATGACGTCGACGATGATGCGGGGCATCGGGGCTCCTGTACGCGAGGCGGACGGTGTGGGCGCGCGGAAGGGGAGCGGAAGGTGCCGTCTCACGCGCGTCGGCCGGGCGCGGCCGCCGCACGCTCCGCGAGCTTGCGGGATCAGTCTACCCGGGGGTCGCGTGCGGCACACCACCGCGACGGCGCCGGCGCTCAGGAGCCGGCGATGGACGCCGGGCGGGCCGGGTCCAGCACCGCCCGCGGATCGAAGAAGTGCTGCAGCACGTCGTTGTCCCCGTCGATGGCGGCCTTCAGGGAGATCCCGTCCACGTTGATGCGGTTGGCGCGGATCGTGGTCGGCTGGATCTGCCACCAGGCCACCTGGGAGGCGTCCACGTTGAAGAAGGCGTGGAAGCCCTGCTGGGTGAGCATCCGGACCTTGGGGTTGGCGTCCGTGTACGGCTCGACCCCGGCGATGTCCGCGCCGAACGGGTAGATCAGCAGGTCCGTGGGGCCCACCAGCGGCTCCACCTCCGCCTTCCACTTCCGCGTGTCCGCCTCCAGGTTGGCCACGCCCTCCTGGGTGAAGTTCAGGTGCCCCCAGGAGTGGCTGGCGAACTCCCAGCCGCGGTCCTTCATGGCCTGGGCGACCGTCCGGGCCGTCTCCTGGTCCCGGCGGATGTTCCGGTTCTCCTGGCCGTAGGAGATCTCGGAGGTGCGGTAGCCCAGGATCCCGTTGTACCCGGTCAGGGCCACGGTGCCCTTCGCCCCGGCGTGGGAGAACTCCGGGTGCTCGGCCACGAAGCGCTCCAGGATCGGCACGTAGTCGTACTCCCCGGTGGTGGTCTTCCCCGCGGCGTCGGTGTACGTGCAGGTCAGCTCCCCGTCGTGCAGCGTGACGTTCTGCGCGAACCCGTCCCCGTCCATGTACTCGTAGTAGGAGAGGTCGTCGAAGGACAGGATCAGCGGCTTCTTCCCGCGGGTGATCTCCGGGTGCAGCGTCGTGACCCGGCCGTCGGCCTCGGCGCGCAGCAGCTGGTGCGGGGTCACCAGCTGGAAGTCGCGTCGGTGCAGCTCGGCGATGATCTTCCGGAACTCCGGGATGGTGACCATGTAGTCCAGGTACCCGGCCTGCTGGTCATCGCCGTCGAAGGCCCGCTGGGGATCGGCCACCAGGGAGTGGAAGAACAGGTGCGGGACCGTGCTGATGTCCTGCAGGGCGACGCCGGGGGCCTGGCTGGCCGAGGAGGCGGAGGCGGACGGGGACTCGGGGCCCTCCGAGGATCCGGCGCTGGGCCCGGCCTGCCCGCCCGTGCGCCCGCAGGCGGACAGGGCCAGGCCCGCGAGGCCGGCGGCTCCGGAGGCGATGAGTGAGCGGCGCGAGAGGCTCATGGGGTGGTTCTCCTCCGTGGTTCGAGGCGATGGCGGCCGAACGCGGGCACCTGGCCCGCGCCGGCCTTCGGGGATATGGGCTCGGGCCCCTCTCCCACCGGGAGAGGGGCCCGAGGCGGTGCGCAGGTCCGCACCCGGCGGGGGCTCGCGGATCCCGCGGCGTCGGCTACTTGCCGAACTCCTTCTTGATGACGTCCAGGACGTTGCCCGCGGAGTAGTAGTCCAGGCGGAAGGAGTCCAGGCCCATCGCGTAGACGCGGTTCTCCTTCACGGCGTCCGTGTCGGCGACGAGCTGGTCCTTCTCGAAGGCCTGGACCTTCTTGTCGTCGGCGTTGAAGATCACCGCGGTCTTGCCGGTGATGGCCTTGGAGAGGTTCTCGCTGTCCACCGGCACGATGTCCTCGCGCTGCCCGCCCATCTGGGAGTTGCCGGCCTTGGCGTCATCGGGCACGGTGGTCAGCTCGAAGCCGAGCTCCTCGAGCATCCGGCCCTGCGCGGACTTGTCGGTCCAGATGTTGGCCTTGGAGCCGGAGCCGTCCCGGCTGGGGTTGTAGTTCAGGGCGGTGGTGGGCTGCTCGGGCAGCTCGATGGCGTCCTTGACCTCGGCGAGCTTGTCCTCGTACTTCTTCACGACGTCCTCGGCCTGCTGCTCGTGGCCGGTCACCTCACCGAGCTTCTCGGTCACGTCCTGCCAGTCCTTGTCCGCGTAGTCCACCACGAACACCGGGGCGCCGATCTCCTTGAGCTGGTCCAGCTGCTCCATCGCGGAGTCCTGGCCGGTCTTGGACACGATGATCAGGTCCGGGTTCTCCGCCGCGACCTCCTCCGGCTTGGTGGTGATGCCGCTCAGCGCCTTGACGCCGCGCTGCTCGGCGACGTCGCCCCACTGGGTGAAGAAGCCCTTGTCATCCGAGACGGGGGTGTTGGCCTGGGTGATGCCGGTGGCCTTGACCGGGGCGTCCGCGGCCAGCAGGGAGCCGGTCAGGGTCACGGAGGTGGAGACGATGCTCTTCGGCTGGGAGTCGATGGTCACCTCATCGCCGTTGTCGTCCTTGACGGTGCGCGGCCAGGTCCCGGAGGAGTCCGAGGCGCTGGCGGAATCCGAGGAGTCCTCGGAGCCGCCGCTTCCGGAGCCGCAGGCGCTGAGGGCGAAGACGCCGCACAGGGCGAAGATCAGGGCCGCCAGCAGGCGGCGCAGCGGGGTCTTGGTCGGGGTCACGGGGCGGTCTCCTCGGGTCGGGGACGAGCGGGTGTGCTCCACGCCGGAGAGTCGACGGCGGGGCCGTCGACGTCGTCCGGCTCCCCACCAGCTTAGGAGAGCCTCACCGGGATGTGAAGCGCGTCCCGCCGATCCCGGGGCTCGATGCCGGAGCCTTGCGCCGGCTCAGGCCGGGACCACCAGGGGGCCGCCGGTCACCGGGTCCGCCACCACCAGCGCGTCCAGCCCGAAGACCTCCTGCAGCAGCTCGGGGGTGATGATCTCCTCCGGGGCGCCCTGGGCAGCCACCGCGCCGCCGGCCAGGGCCACCAGGTGATCCGAGTGGCGGATCGCCAGATTGAGGTCGTGCAGCACCATGACCACCGTCTTGCCGCGCTCCTCCTTGAGCCGGCGCACCAGGGAGAGCACCTCGATGCTGTAGGCCAGATCCAGGTAGGTGGTCGGCTCATCCAGCAGCAGGGTGGGGGTGTCCTGGGCCAGGGCCATCGCGATCCACACCCGCTGGCGCTGCCCGCCCGACAGGGCCGCGATGGGCCGGTGCGCCAGGCCCAGCAGGCCGGTGGCCTCCAGCGCGTCGCGCACGACGTCGTCATCCCGGGCGGACCACTGCGCCAGCCAGGACTGGTAGGGGTGCCGGCCGCGGGCCACCAGCCCCGCCACGGTGAGGCCCTCCGGGGCGGTGGGGGACTGGGGCAGCAGGGTCAGGCGCCGGGCCCGCTGCACCCCCTTCAGCTCCCGGATGCTGCGTCCCTCCAGCAGGACCTCGCCGGTGAAGGGCAGCAGGTCGCACAGGGACTTCAGCAGGGTGGACTTCCCGCAGCCGTTGGGGCCGATCAGGGTGGTCACCCGGTCCGCCGGGATCTGCAGGTCCAGGTCCCGCAGCACCGGGTCCTGCCCGTAGCCCACGGTCAGCCCGCGCGCGGCGATCCGGGCGGCGGGCGTCTCGGACGGGGAGGTGGGAGCTCCCGCGTGATTCTCCGCCGTCGGGTCCGGGGCGATGCTCGGCGTCTGCGCAGGGGTCGCGCGGCGGGAGGTGCGGTCGCGGAACGGGGTCATGCGGAGGCCTTTCGGTTCATCTTCAGCACCAGCCAGATCAGCACGGGGGAGCCGCACACGGCGGTCACGATGCCCAGGGGCAGCTCCCACGGCAGCACCGTGCGGGCCACCAGGTCCGCCGCGCTGACCAGCAGCATCCCGGTCAGGGCCGAGCACCACAGCGGCGGGGTGGCCGCCCCGGTGAGGCGCTGCGCGATCTGCGGGGCCACGAAGGCCACGAAGGGGATGGGCCCGGCCGCGGAGACCGCGACCGCCGCCAGCACGACGGCGACCAGCAGCAGGCCCGCCTGAGCGACCCGGAGGCGGTGGCCCAGGCCGTGGGCGATCTCCGGGCCGAGGGAGAGACCGGCCAGCTGGAAGGCCAGCCACCCGGCCAAGGCCAGGGCGGCCAGGGAGCAGATCAGCGGCGCCCACGCCTGGTCCCAGCCGCGCCCGTTCAGCGAACCGGTCAGCCAGAGCCGGGCCTGGGCGGCCTGATCCAGGGTGGTCCCGGCCATCAGCCAGGTGGAGATCGCGTTGAGGAACATGGACGCGCCCACCCCGATCAGCACCAGCCGCAGCATCGAGCCGCGGTCCTTCCCGGCCACCCACCACACCAGGGCGGCGGTGAGCACGGAGCCGATGATCGCGACCACGGGCACCCCGAGCACATCCCGGCCGAAGGCCGCGGCGTCGCCGAACAGCCCGTGCGTGCCGGAGACGGTGATGACGAAGACCGCCGCCACCGAGGCGCCGTTGGTGATGCCCAGGACGTCCGGGCTGGCCAGGGGGTTGCGGGCCACGGACTGGGTCAGCGCCCCGGAGAAGGCCAGGGCCGCGCCCACCGCCAGGCCCACCACGGCCCGGCCCAGGCGCCACCGGAACACGATGGTCTCCTCCAGCCGGGTGCCGCCCCCGGCGAGGGTGCGCAGCACGTCCGGCACGCTCATCGGGAAGTCCCCGCGCCCCAGGTTCGCGGCGAACACGAGCACGGTCACCAGGATCAGGGCCACGGCGACGACGATGCGACGCGGGCGCACCACCGCGGAGAGCGGGCCGAGGCGCACGGCCCGGAGGCCCAGACCCGCGCGGGGTGCCCCGGCGTCGGCGGTCCGGGCGCCGGCGTCGGAGGCCCGGGTCTGGGTGGTCTGGGCCTGGGTGGTCCGGGTCCGGGGGATGCGGGATGCGCTCACAGGGCCTGCACCTTCCCCCGGCGGATCAGGATGACGAAGAACGGCACGCCGACCAGGGCCATGACGATGCCCATCTGCAGCTCCCCGGGACGGGCGATGATCCGCCCCAGCACGTCCACCGCCAGCGCCAGGGCCGCGCCGAGCAGCGCCGCGTAGGGCACCACCAGGCGGTAGTCCGGCCCGACGACGGCGCGCACGATGTGCGGGGCGGCCAGCCCCACGAAGGCCACGGGCCCGGCCGCCGCGGTGGCCGCCCCGCCGAGCAGGGCCACGCTGAGCAGACCGAGGACGCGCCAGCGGGTGGTGGACAGCCCCAGCGAGCGGGCCACGGTCTCCCCGAGGGCCAGCAGATTCAGCGCCGAGCCCTGCGCGCAGGCCAGGACGAGGCCCACCAGGATGATCGGCAGCACCACCCACGCCACGTCCAGATCCCGCCCGGCCACCGAGCCGGTGGCCCACTGGCGCAGACCCTCCAGGGCGTCGTCGTCGGAGAGCACCAGGGCGTTGACCACGGCCATGAGGATCGCCGACAGGGCGGCCCCGGCCAGCACGATGCTCAGCGGGTTGGCGGCCGTGGACCCCGTGGAGGACAGGGCGAAGACCGCGGCGGTGACCAGTGCGCAGCCGATCAGCGCGGGCCACACGTACCCGGTGGGGGAGTCGGTCCAGCCGAACACGAGCGAGAGCACGACGGCCGCGGCCGCCCCGGCGTTGATCCCGAGGATCCCGGGGTCCGTCAGCGGGTTGCGGGTGTGTCCCTGGATGACCGTGCCGGCCGCCCCCAGGGCCGCGCCGACCAGCAGGGCCAGCACGGTGCGCGGCAGCCGCAGCAGCCCCATGACGACGACGAGCTCGTCGCCACTGCGGGAGGCGGGCAGGCGCTGCGGGTCCCCCGCGTAGGCCAGGGCGTCCGGGATGCGCTCCCAGGCCTGGGCGATCGTGTTGGCTCGGCCGCCCACCATGAGGCTGGCCACCGCGCAGATGAGGATGACCGCGAGCAGCGCCAGCGGGAACCACAGGTGCAGGCTGCGCAGCCGCCCCGGGGCGCTCGCGGGGGCGGCGTCGTCGACGATGGGCGGTGAGGAGGTCACCCGTTCAGGATAGCCATGCCTCACCCCACCCTCACCCCCACCGCACAACGGGAGATCCCTCTCATTCCGGGACGTGTGCGGTCCCGAGATGGGAAGGATCTCCAGTTTTGCGGTGGGGGCGGGAGTCCCAGGTTCTCCCCAGGATTGCACATGATAATCATTCGCGCTTTTGTCGGATCCCCGAGAGGAAGACCCGTGACCGAACTGCCCTTCGCGACCGCGCGATGCCGACCCCTGCCCGCCGTGCTCCTGCTGGTCGCCGGCTTCGGGGTGAGCCTGTGGCTGGCGGGCCTGGCCGCCGCCGCCCTGCCGCTGGGCACCTGGGCGGACCCCGTCGGCGCCCTGATCCCCCTGGCCACCGCCGCGGTCCTGCTCTGGGCTCTCGGACTCCTCCCGCAGACCCTGCGCCCGGGGCGGCTGGGCCGCGGGCTGCTGCTCGGCTGGTACCTGCCGGCCGCCGGCGCGCTCGTCCTGGTCCTGAGCGCCCTGTCCTGGACCGCCCAGGGTGGGGGATTCTCCGCCCCGCCGCTGGCGGCCCTCGGCACAGTTCTCGGGCAGCTGGGCACCGCCGCCGTCGAGGAGCTGTTCTTCCGTGCCGGGGTCCTCGCGGTGCTGGCCGGGGCGCTGCTGGCCACCGGCAGGATGGGTCCGCGCGGCGTCGTCGCCCTGTCCGCCGCGATCTTCGGGCTGGCCCACCTGCTCAACCTGATCCACAACCCCGGCGCCCTGGTGCCCGTGCTCGGGCAGGTGGTCTACGCGGCTCTGCTGGGCCTGCTGCTCGGCGCGGTGTGGCTGCGAACCCGCAGCACCGGCGCGGTGATCCTGCTGCACTTCCTGTTCAACTGCGGTGCGGCCGTGGGCGCGATGTTCGACCCCGAGTGGTCCCGCCACGTCCTGGAGGCCGGCGAGGCCGACACCTCCGTGGGCGCGGCGATCTCCACCGTGGTGTTCGCGGCCCCCGCCGGGCTCATCGGCTGGCTGTTACTCTCCCGACGCCGCACCTGACCCACCGCAAAACGGGAGATCCCTCTCATTCCGGGACGTGTGCTGTCCCGAGATGGGAAGGATCTCCAGTTCTGCGGAGGAGAGAGGTGAGGCGCTCCCGCAGGTGCTGGGAGCGCTCGGCGAAGCCGCGCTGCAGCCGCGCGTACTCGCGCTTGCCCTCCGGGGTCTCGATGCGGATCGGAGCGTATCCCCAATCCGCCAGGTCGTAGGGGGCCGCGCGCATGTCCATCTCCCGGATCTCCCGCGACAGCTCGAAGGCCTCCAGGAGAAGCCCCGAATCCACCAGGGGCAGCAGCTTGTACGCCCACTTGTACACGTCCATGTTCGCGTGCAGGCACCCGGGCTGCTCCATCTCCCGCTGCGTCCGGCGGGTGGGGCGGATCGTGTTCATCGGGACGGCCTGCGGCTGGAAGAAGCGGAAGGCGTCGAAGTGCGTGCACGTGATCCGGTGGGACTCCACCACCTCATCCGTGCCCGCCGCGCCCAGCCGCAGGTCCAGGTACTCGTGCCGATGCCCGTTGACCTCGGAGCGGTAGGCCATCGCCCACTCGTGCAGCCCGAAGCACCCGAAGGATCCCGGCTTCGCCAGCGTGCGGGAGAGCAGATCCCGGACGAACTCCACCGTGCGCTGCCGCTGGGACAGGAATCCCTCGACGTCCACGGTCACCGCGGTGCCGGCCGCGGCGATGTCCCGGGCGGCATCGGCCTCCAGTCCGGCGGCGCGCAGCTCGTCCTCGACGGCGGGCCGGTAGTGCTTCCAGTCCCGGCGCTCGACGGCGTCCAGCAGGATCACCCCGGCCCCGGGGTGCCAGCGGCGCAGCTGCCCAGGGGACAGGGTGTAGTAGGTGAACAGGAAGTCATCCACCGGGTGCTTCTCGCCCCGGCTGCGACGATCCACGAAGGGCTGCCCGTGCCGATCCGCCCGCTGTTCGTGCTCCGCGGCCAGCGCGCGCCACCGGGCGGCGTCGAGCAGGCGCATCCTCAGCGGCCGGTGCCGCCGTACACGGTGGCCTCGCCCTCCCGGTCGAGGTCGAAGGCGCTGTGCACCGCGCGCACGGCGTCGTCGAGCAGATCCAGGCGGGTGATCACGGAGATGCGGATCTCCGAGGTGGAGATCATGTCGAGGTTCACCCCGGCGTTGGACAGCGCCTTGAAGAACTGGAAGGAGACCCCCGGGTTGGACTTCATGCCCGCACCCACCAGGGAGAGCTTGCCGATCCGGTCGTCGTACTGCACGTCCTCGAAGCCCACCTCCTCCTGGATGCGGCGCAGCACCTGCAGGGCCGTGTCCCCCTGATCCTGCGGCAGCGTCACGGAGATGTCCGTGCGCTTGGCGGACTTGGTGGACACGTTCTGCACGATCATGTCCAGGTTGACCTCGGCGTCGTTGAGGCTGCCGAAGATCTTCGCGGCGTAGCCGGGCACGTCCGGGACGCCGACGATCGTGACCTTCGCCTGCGAGCGGTCGTGGGCCACACCGGAGATGAGGGGCTGTTCCAAGGGGATCTCCTTCGTCAGATCACGGGAGTCGGCGTCGGTGGGGCTCGGGATCACCCAGGTCCCCTCCAGGGTACTGAAGGACGAGCGGACGTGGAGCTTCAGCCCGAAGCGCCGGGCGTACTCCACGCTGCGCAGGTGCAGGATCTTCGCCCCGTTGGCGGCCAGCTCCAGCATCTCCTCGCTGGAGACCTCGTCCAGCTTGTGAGCGGTGGGCACGATCCGCGGATCCGCGGTGAACACCCCGTCCACGTCCGAGTAGATCTCGCACACGTCCGCGTCCAGGGCCGCGGCCAGGGCCACCGCCGTCGTGTCCGAACCGCCCCGTCCCAGGGTCGTGATGTCGCGGGTCTGCCGGTTCATGCCCTGGAAGCCGGCGACGATCGCGACGTTGCCGGCCTGCACGGATTCCCGGATCCGGTCCGGGTTGACCTCCACCAGGCGGGCCGCGCCGTGGATGCCGTCGGTGATCATCCCGGCCTGGGAGCCGGTGAAGGACTGCGCGGGGATGCCCAGCTCCCGCACGGCCATCGCCAGCACCGCCATGGAGATCCGCTCCCCGGCGGTCAGCAGCATGTCCAGCTCGCGGCTGGGCCCCCGGAAGGAGGAGACCTCGTGGGCCAGATCCAGCAGATCGTCCGTGGTGTCGCCCATCGCGGAGACCACCACGACGACGTCGTTCCCGGCGGCCCTCGTGTCCCCGATGCGCCGGGCGACGCGCTTGACGCCTTCGGCATCGGCCACGGAGGACCCGCCGAACTTCTGCACGATCAGACTCATGGGTGCTCCCGTCCTCGCTCTCGTCCTGCTGGCCCGGCGCCCCGGGGTGGGGCAGGGCGGGTGGTGGGGCGCGTGGCCGCCCGTCCCAGGGTATCCTCCCGCACAGGAGGACGCCGCTTCGCGTCCGGTGTCCCAGGATGCGGAACGCGGCGGATGATATGACTGCGGCGCAGGAAGCGGAAAGAGGACGGCATCGCGCATGGGCGGACGGGATCACCCGAAGCAGGGCACGCAGGAGACGGGGCGGCAGGAGCGCGTCCCGCGCTATCGCGTGGGCCGGGCGCGCGTCGTCGAGCGGCTCAGCCCCACGATGATGCGGGTGGTAGTGGAGGGTCTGCCCGGATTCCCCACCCGGCACGCGGTGGGGGAGACCGTGCGGGTGGTGCTGCCGGATCCGCGGACCGGCCGGGTGCCCGAGCCCGACCTGACCGGCGGCAAGCCGCGCTGGGCCAAGCCCGCCCCGCTGACCCGCAAGTACACGGTGCGCCGGGTGGATCCCAGGCTCGGGACGGTGGAGATCGCCGTGGTGGCCCACGGGCGCGGCCCCGGCAGCCGGTGGGCGCAGGCGCTCACCCCGGGGGATCCGGTGCATCTGCTGGGGCCCAAGAGCGGGCGCGAGGCCCCGGAGCCGGGGCGCTTCCTGCTCATGGTGGGGGATGAGACGGGCCTGCCCGGCATCGCCCGCTGGCTGGAGCAGCTGCCCGCCGACGCCGTCGGGCGGGTGATCCTCGAGGTGCCCGGCCCGGACTCCGTCCAGGACCTCTCAGCCCCCGCCGGGGTGCGCCTGACGTGGCGGGTGCCGGGCGAGGAGGGTCCGGACGGCCAGTCTGCGGACGGGGAGTCTGCGGACGGCCGACCTGGGGACGGGGACGGGGCGGCGAGCCGAGGAGCGAGCCCGGAGGCCGACGCGCGGGCGAACACAGGGGAGCCGGGCCGGGTGGAGGTGCTGGCCGGTCGCACGGCCCTGGAGGTCGTGGAGCGGATGCCCGTTCCCGAGGGCCCCGCGTTCGCGTGGCTTGCCGGGGAGAGCGCCGCCCTGCGCCCGGTGCGTCGGCTCCTGCTGGAGCAGTGGGGGCTGGACAAGCGCTCGATGCACGCGAAGGGCTACTGGACCAGGAAGCGGTGAGCGCCCGACGCCGCGGGCCGGGGGCGCCGGGCATCCCGTGCGCCCCGCTGCCCGCTCGAGGCTTCTCAGTCCGCCCAGGGATTGGCGAAGCGCTCGCCGCGCCGGGGCGTCGGGTAGCGGCGCGTGGGGACCTCAGGGGAGGCCTCCGAGCCCGCACCGCCCCGTTCGGGTTCGTCCCCACCGGGCTCCTCGGAGCTCCCAGAGCTTTCTGAACCGTCGTCGTCAGGGTGGTGGTCCGAGGCTTCGGGGTTCGCGGCGAAGTCCTCGGCGTCCTCCTCGTCGGCCAGCCGCGCCTCCTCCGCGGCCCGGCGCATCCCGGCGGTGAGGATGCGACGGCCCTCCAGGGCCCGGCCCAGCGTGATCTCATCCGCGTACTCCAGGTCCCCGCCCACGGGCAGCCCGGAGGCCAGCCGGGAGACCGTGACGCCGATGGGGTTGAGCAGGCGGGAGAGGTAGGTCGCGGTGGCCTCGCCCTCCAGGTTGGGGTCCATCGCCAGGATGATCTCCTGGACGTTCTCATCGGCCAGGCGGGTGACGAGCTGGCGGATGCGCAGCTGCTCCGGGCCGATGCCCTGCATCGGATTGATGGAGCCGCCGAGCACGTGGTACCGGCCGTCGAAGCTGCCGGTGCGCTCGATCGCGGAGACGTCCTTCGGCTCCTCGACCACGCAGATCAGGGAGGTGTCCCGGCGGGCGTCGCGGCAGATCGAGCACTTGGGGGTCTCGGAGATGTTGCCGCAGATCTCGCAGAAGGAGACCTTCCGCTTCACGGTGGTGATGGCCGCGGAGAGCTTCTCCATCTCCTCGGCCGGGGAGTTGAGGATGTGGAAGGCGATGCGCTGGGCGGACTTCGGGCCCACCCCCGGCAGACGGCCGAGCTCATCGATCAGATCCTGGACTGCGCCTTGGTACACGGCTCCTCATTCTCGCGGGGGCACCGGATGCAGCGCTCCGGTGCGGTGGTTGGTGGGTGGCGGTCGGGCTCAGCGCGCCTGGTGGGGCCGCTCCTCGATCACCCGGCCGCCGAGCAGGGTCTCGACCGCCGCCTGACCGTACATCGCCGAGTCCTCCAGGTCCTCATCCTCCGGAGTCGGGGCGAAGTCCTCCCAGTCCTCGGGCGGCTCCGGGGCCTGCGGATCGACGCCAGGGCCCCCGTGGGAGCGCGCGCCGGCGGCGATGGCCGCGGCGTGGCGCTCCCGGAAGGACCGGTGCGGCTGATCCCGGGTGGCACCGGCGGATTCGGCCGATGGGGTCGGCGGCGCGTGCCCCTCCTGGCCGGCGGCCCCCGGGTCTTGGGGCGTCTGCTCGACGGCGGGGGCGCTGGCCGGGGTGTCGGCCGGGGTGCCGGAGGAGGTGCTGGAGGCGGCGTCGTCGGGGACGGCGCGCAGATGGCGGGAGGAGGCCCCGCCGCCGGGTGCGCCCGCGCCGCCGGGGATCTCGACCAGGTGCGGGGCGCGCTCGCCCCACTGGGACGGATGCCGTGCGGAGCCGTCATCGGGGCCGGCGTATCCCCAGCCGCTGCGGCGCCCGTCCACCGGTTCGCCCGGGGCGCCAGCGCGTCGGGCGGCCACGGACCAGTCGTGCGCCGGTCCGGCCTCCCCCGTCTCGGATCCGGTCGACGACGCCCCGGAGGACGGCGCGCCAGGGCCGGCCGGGTCGGCGTCGGAAGTCGGAGCAGCGTGGGTCGTCGGGGCGTGGTCGGGCGAGGCTTCCTGGGTGGGACCGGCCGCGGCATCCGGGGTGGGATGGTGCTCCGGGTCGCCGGAATCCGCGGGGGCCTCGCCGGTCTCCCGCGGGGAGGGGACCACGCTCAGGCTGCCGGTGGGCGGGGTGCGCGGATCGGGGGAGCCCTGGGAGGGCACCGCGGCCGGACGCGCGGGGCGCTGCCCCTCCGAGGCCTCAGGAGCCGAACGCTGCGCAGCGGTGTCCCGGGCAGCCTCGGCGTCCTCGGGGCCGTCACCGGGGATCGCGGCGACCTCCCAGCTGCCGAAGTCCTCGCCCTCGGCATCCTCGGACCAGGCGGGGGCCCCGCCCTCGGCCGGTTCCCCGTGACGACGCCAGGCCTCCTCCTCGGCCCGCGGACCCTGGGGCAGATCTGGCGCGACGCGCGGTCGCCCCGACTCATCGGGAGCCCGACCCGTGGAGGGCGCGGCGGGGCGTTCCCGGCGGGCCTGCTGGGCGGCACGCTCCCACTGCCCCTCATCCGGCCACTCGGGCTCCTCCGCGCGCGCGGCGGACGGGGCGTGGCCGGGGCGCTCCGATCCGCGACCGGGAACACTCGAGAAGGAGGCCCCGCTCTGACCGCCCTGACCGTCCTGACCGCTCTGGCCGCGAGCAGGCGCCGATGACGCGGGACCGCCCGGACCCCTGCCGGAACCCCCGGAACCGCCGGAACCACCGGACCCGCCAGGTCCGGACGGTCCGTGCGGGCCGCGCCCGCCGCCGTCGGAGGGCCCGGGACCGCCGTCCACGGCCACCTGGCAGGAGATCCCCAGGACCTCCTGCAGCGCCTCGGACAGGGCACCGGCGTAACGCTGCACCCGCGACTGGATCCCCGGCCCGCGGGAGGAGACGTACAGGACGCCGTCCTCGAAGCGGGAGGGCTGGCATTCCCGGAAGGTCGCCTGGCCCACCTTGGAGCGGCTGCCGACGGCGGCCACCACATCGGCCCAGGAGCGTTGGATCATGGTGACCTGGCCGGCGTCGGCCGGAGCCGTGGGCTGCGGCTGGTACTGCCCGGGGTCCTCCGTGCCGGGGCTCTCTGTGATGCTGGCTTCCGAGTGCTGCCGGGACGCGGGCGGCTGGGTCTCATGCGTCTGGCTCCCAGGCGCCGGGGATCGGTCCGCCGGAGTGTTCGCCTGGCCCGTCTGCTGGTGTCGATCGGGCGTCGCGGTCCCCGGCGCCTCAGCACCGGACCCGCGGTGCGCGGAGTCGTCGGCTCCGGAACCGCCGGGCTCACCTTGGCGGGCCTCGGCGTCGTCGTCCTCGGTCTGCTGCCCCGGCGGGACGGGACGGTTCCGCCGGGCCATCGCCAGCGCGGCCTCGCGACCATCCGGGGCCGCCGCACCCGCACCCGCTGCGTCGTCGGACCGCTCGGGACCCTCCTCGGTGCCCGCCGCCTGGGCGGCCGCGTGCTCGGCGGGAGTCTCCGGGGTGGTCAGGGCGGCCGGATCCTGGCGCAGCGGGGCCGCCACCGCACCGACCGTGCCCAGGTTGATCCGCCGCTCCAGCCGATCCACCCGGGCCCCGACCCCGCGGGTGGAATCATCCGCGGTGGGCAGCAGGATCCGGGCGCACAGCAGCTCCAGGTGCAGCTGCGGGGTCGTGGCACCGGTCATCTCGGTCAGGGCGGCGTTGGTGATGTCCGCGGCCCGGGACAGCTCCGCGGCTCCCAGCTGCTGGGCCTGCCCGCGCATCCGATCCACCTGGTCCTCGGAGAGCCCGTGCAGGATCGAGGCCGCGGCGTCGGGGGCCGCCCGGACGATGATGAGGTCCCGGAACCGCTCCAGCAGATCCTCCACGAACCGGCGCGGATCCTGCCCGGTGCTGATCACCCGGTCCACGGCCTGGAAGACGGCGGGGGCATCCCCCGCGGCGAAGGCATCCACCACCCCGTCCAGCAGCTCGGCGTGGGTGAAGCCCAACAGGGCGACGGCGAGGTCGTAGGTGATGCCCTCCGACCCGGAGCCGCCCATCAGCTGATCCAGCACGGACAGCGAATCCCGCACGGACCCGCCTCCGGCGCGCACCACCAGCGGCAGCACCCCCTGCTCGACGGCGATGCCCTCCTGCTCGCACAGGTGCGCCAGATAGGTGCGCAGAGTCTCCGGGGGGACCAGGCGGAAGGGGTAGTGGTGGGTGCGGGAGCGGATGGTGCCGAGGACCTTGGCCGGCTCGGTGGTCGCGAAGACGAACTTGATGTGCTCCGGCGGCTCCTCCACGATCTTCAGCAGCGCGTTGAACCCCTCGCGGGTGACCATGTGCGCCTCGTCGATGATGAAGATCTTGTAGCGGTCCCGCACGGGGGCGAAGGTCGCGCGTTCGCGCAGGTCACGGGCGTGGTCCACACCGCCGTGGGAGGCGGCGTCCATCTCGATGACGTCCAGCGACCCCGCGCCGTCCCGGGCGAGGTCCCGGCAGGACTCGCAGTGCCCGCACGGGGTGGGGGTGGGGCCCTCGGCGCAGTTGAGGCAGCGGGCCAGGATGCGCGCGGAGGTGGTCTTGCCGCAGCCGCGCGGCCCGGAGAAGAGGTAGGCGTGGTTGACGCGGTTGTTCCGCAGCGCCGTCATCAGGGGCTCGGTGACGTGCTCTTGCCCGATGACGTCGGCGAACGTCTCCGGGCGGTAACGGCGGTACAGTGCGGTGCTCACGCGAACAACACTAACGGCTGGGACTGACAGATCGAACGGCGCCCGGCGGCCTGTGGAGGGGGGCGGCGGAGACGAGAAGACCCCTCGCGCACCCGTCAGAGCGCAGATACCCTTGCTGCCTTCCGGCCCTGGGGGAGTTTTCCACGATGACGCCACGCGAGGGGCTGGTGCCAGCTTAGCCGAGGCGCCGCGCGGGTGTCACACCGCGGACCCGCCCCGGACCGGTGTTCTGCGCCACCCGGGGCGACGGCAGGTTGTCAGCCTCCGGAGCGGTTGTGTAGGCTCGTATCCGTTCGCTTTCGTGAGCATGCCGTGCGGCCCTGCCGGACGGATGCAAGCGGCACCTGGAGGATTCGCCTAGCGGCCTATGGCGCACGCCTGGAACGCGTGTTGGGTTCACGCCCTCGGGGGTTCAAATCCCCCATCCTCCGCCGAGCAGACCGACCCCGAGCCAGTGGGAACACTGGATCGGGGTCGGTCTTCTTCGCGTTCGGGGCGGGCGCCGACGCCGGGCGCCCGTCTCTCCGCGTCGAGACCGTACAACCGTGCCGAGACCGCACCCGTCGGGTCCGGTCTCGGCACGAATGTGCGGTCTCGGCCGATCGGTGCGGTCTCGAGGCGGCGTCGTTCCGGGCAGCCGCCCGCCGCCGCTCACCCCTCCGTCAGGGCGCGGCCGCGCTGCTCCGGGATGGTGAAGGCCGCGGCGGCGGCCACCGCGAAGGCCGCGGCGAAGACCCCGAACAGCAGCACGTGCCCGCCGAGGGCCACCAGCGGCGGCACGATCAGCGGCGCGATGATCGAGGCGATCCGACCGAATCCGGCC
>OMJG01000277.1_pt1 | contig 39528 bp, 37 predicted proteins | sample 1646431 | NCBI WGS metagenome assembly OMJG01 (sample SAMN03771674, study PRJEB25209) | food metagenome | isolation source: Cotija cheese | place: Mexico:Jalisco,Michoacan | collected 2011-12-12
ATGTGGCGTTACAGAATGCGACATTAGCTTTCCAAAATATAGGGGCAGCAATTGCCGAAGGATTGCAACCAATCTTAGATGCTTTGATTCCTATTCTAAAAAATTTAGGTGAAATATTCTCAAATATGCCAACTGGTGTACAAACGTTTGCCGTAGTACTTGGCGCGTTACTTGTGGCATTTACCGCTTTAGCACCATTTATCTCAGCAATCATAACAATATTACCAATTTTAGGTGGAGCATTTACCGCAGTTGTCGGAGTTATAAGTGGTCCCGTTATTGCCGTAATCGCAGCAGTGATTGCAGCAATTGTTGCTGTCATTGCAATCATCAAAAATTGGGGGACGATTGTCGATTGGATAGGTAACGTTTGGAGTACATTTAGTTCGTTTATTAGTGGAGTTTGGGCAGGCATTCAATCCAGCGCCTCTTCCATTTGGAACAGTATCACTTCAGCAATCTCCAATGCTATAAATGCAGCAAGTTCAACAGTTTCTAGCGTTGTAAATGGTATTTCATCTACCGTTAGCGGTGTGTGGAATGGTATTAAATCTACCACAAGTTCAGTGTGGAATGGCATTAAATCAGCCATGATCAGTCCGATTGAATCAGCAATTGGGGTGATAAGCGGAATTGTCGAAAGAATAAAAGGGTTATTTAACTTCAAGCTAAAATTTCCGGAAATTTCTATCCCTCATATTCCTTTGCCTCATTTTAAAATTAGCGGCTCATTCAACCCACTGAAGGGGCAGATTCCCAGTTTGGGCATAGATTGGTTTGCAAATGGAGGCATCTTGACTAAACCGACTGTTTTTGGCGCAAATGGTGGAAACTTAATGGCAGGCGGTGAAGCTGGGAACGAAGCTGTATTGCCTCTTAATGATAGAACATTAGGTGCAATTGGTGAAGGAATTGTCAACGCTATGGCCAAACGAACCGGGAACAGTGATGGTAATGAGGAAGTTATTCGCCTACTGAATGTCATTGCGAATAAGAGCACTGTTATTGAGATGGATCATAGATTAGTAGGGAAACTTACTGCTAAATCAGTAAAAGCTACAAATGATCGTTATGAGAATATGGTACGTAGAGTTAATGGATTTCGATAAATATAACAAAAAACCACGCCATCCAAGTAGGATGACGTGTTTTTTTTGCGTTGGGAAGACTCTAATATAAGATACGCAAAAAGCCGCTAAATGAGGGACTAAAGTCTTAAAGTAGCTTCTCGATGATTTAACACGAAAAAATTCACTGTATTAAAATCAAAAAAAATACGTAACTGATTGTAATATCTTCAGGAATGATTTATTCTGATATTAAGTAATAATCGGAGGAAAATTGTTGTATGGAATTGTTGTTAACGGATAGTGAAGCTATGCAATTGATTAAAGTATTTAAAACAGCTATAGAGAATCACTTTAAAACATTATCTTATGGGGATAGTGGTAAAATAACATTGGTATCATTTAAAGATAAAAGAAACTTTTTACTTACCTATAGATTTGCTGAATCTAAGAAGGTTTTTAATTTTTTAGACTGTGAGACCAATCATGTTTTATTTAGAATAAATCTAAGTAATAATTTCCACCGAAATGCTGACGGTACAAGAATTAGTGGCAATAGAATTAATATTTTTTCTGAACAAGAGTTTAATGATAAACAAGACGATGCAACATATATGAAATGTTATCCATTGCCATTTGAAGATATAAAAAATTCAGATGATTTTATTGAAATTTTTTCTGATGTTTGTAATTATGCAAATATTGAAAAACAAGATAAAATTAACTTTGAAATACATAATCAGGATACATTGTTTTAATTTAAGGAGGTGGACTAAATGCTAGATGCAAAAAAAATTGCAGATGAATATTTGAATTGGGTTAAAGGAAATTATAATTTCTTGCAATTAGAATATTCCGGAAGCATTGACATTCAAACTCCGTTTATAGATAGTTTCGGTGATAATATTTCATTTATAGTTAAACTTGTCGATGATAAATTAGTATTATCGGATGAAGGTTTTACTATATGGAATTTAGAAAATAACGGAACTATAGTAACTAGAAAAAATACCCATAAAAGAAGAATATTAAATTCCGTAATTAGACTAGATAACGCTCAATTGACAGAAGATAATGAGATTATAAAGACTGTCTATAAAAAAAATATTGGACAGGCTGTCCATGATATGACACAATTGATATTTAAAATTAACGACATGACAATGTTATCATCTAGTAATATTAAAAGTATTTTTTATGATGAAGCTTTAGAGTATTTCAATAAACATCCTTCAATGTATCATAAAATACCTAGTTTTTCCATTATAGGTAAATCTCAATTAAGTCATAAAATTGATTTTGGTTTTTTTACTAAAGAAGGTATAAAATTGGTTAAAGTTCATAATTCATTAACTAGGTCGACCGTTGAACGAGCAATTGTTACACTAGTTGATACAGCAGATTATAGAAAAATAAATTATCAAGAAAATGAAAAATTGTGTTTGCTTGTTAATGGAGTTGATAAAAGTAAAGACAATACAATCAACAACATAGATTCTTTAGCCGAATATAATATAGATATCGTTGACTTCACAGATAAAAAAGAAGTTGAAAAGAAATTAGCAATATCTATTTAAAAGTTTTAATAGACGTAAAAAAGACCCTAGCACACGCTAAGGTCTTTTTGATTATATACGTTTTCCAAGAGTAGCATAACTTCAGAAATCTGAACTGCTTAAATTTATTGCTGCTCTCTTCGGAGGGTGGCCTTTTTGATTGTAAATTTTTGCCGCCCTAAAAAAGAAATGGTAAGGATATACTGTAATATAGAGGCTAATAAATGCTAACATTAGGAACTATATACGGTTATTTAGTTATGGCCATATTCCCCATATTTGGCCATGCTGATAGATTAGGCTTTTACAAGGTGTATAGGGATATTTTGGGTAGGTAAATAGATAACGTTTTGACAAGGTAAATGACCACAAAATACTAAATTGTGACTATATTGGCATTTTTGATACTCTAAAAGTGAACTTGACAAAACCTGACCTTGTTTCCATATGTGCTAGGTGTTATATTAATAAAATATATATTGCTATTAATTACATTTTCATGTCATTTTTCAAATAACATGAATAATAAGGGGGATGTTTTTGAATCAAATATATTTTTGGAAACCGCAAATGAAATCGTTTCAACGTAATAATGACAATATAAGAAAATTATTTGAAGATACATCAATTGATAAGGAAGTCCTATTAAATAAATATAGAGAAGAACTTAAAGATGAGTTGAACGAATCATTTGCAGGTCATCTTGATTACGAAAATTTAATGGATATAGAATTTGAGAAAAATCAAGAGTTTTACGATTTAATCAATCAGGCAATCGCCTTACATAAGTTTCAATATTTAATTATTTTATGTCAAACGTGGGAAAACCAATTAGTAAGTTTTATTACAAAAGAAATCAAATATAGTTACAAAGTTGAGGGGCATGCTGAATACGGAGAGATCATTAATTTTTTGAAAGATATTGTTAGGGAAGAAAATATAAGGGGATTAGATAAGTTAACAGAATTAAGAAAACTCATAAACGTTATAAAACACGGGGATGGTCGAGCAGCTAATGCACTTAGAAAGAAGAGACCAGATTATTTTCATAGTGAATATGAAATGTTAGATATTTCGCATTTAGATAGTTTAAAAATTTGGGATTCAATTTATATAAGTCCGTTAGCATTAAACGTTAAGAATGAAGAATTTTACCAGTATTATAATGCAATAAATGAATTTTGGGACTCTTTCCCAGAAAGAGTATATTATGATTATGATATAATAGAGAAACATTTCAAAATAGGTGATTTATCGTAGCTATTCTTTATTAAGAGAGTAGCTTATTTTAGTTCAATGAGTTCCAATAGCGTTCAAATAGATTCATTAATCATTAAAAATGGAGCAAAATGTTTCCATTTACGTTTTTTCGTGAAACAAATATGATATACTCTACTTGTAAAAAAGCGCCAGGTAGGCATAGGCTTATTTGGTGTACTTTAAAGTGAGTGTTTTTAGGAGGAGGGATTTTTTATGAACATAGCAATGAGAACTAATGATGTTGTCAGATGGTTTCTTTCGCAAGAGTCTATGTCCCCAAAAAAATTACAAAAATTATTATACTATGCCTATTCATGGGGGTTAGTATTTTTAAACGATGAAAGAGGTAGCATAGAAAATAAGCTATTTGATGGGAAATTTGAAGCTTGGGTACATGGTCCAGTAATGTATGATATATGGAAAGAATTCAAAGAATATGGATTTATGGATATTCCCCAAAATGTTGGAACAGTTATTACTTTAAGGGAGGATATTGAAGATATTTTAAGACAAGTGTATGAGGCTTATGGAGATTTTACAGGTAATCAGTTAGAAATTTTAACTCACTCAGAGGAACCTTGGATTGAAGCTAGAGAAGGTAGTTTGCCCATGGATTCTTCTGATAACCTTATTAAAGATACAACAATTTATAATTATTATGTTCAAAAGTTAGGAATTTAGATTTGGCAAGAAGGAAACGGATAAAGAAACCAGAAATACCAGATACGTCAACTATCCCAAAACCTAATATACCTAGTACGAATGGTTTTAATTTTTATTCGGTATATCAATGGTTAGGTACTACTAATAAGTTCAGTAAGAGTGATAATTTTACTAATTGTTGTAAAAGCAAAGAAAATTTTGCGGATGACATGATCTATATTTTTGAAATCTTAATTCCAACACTATACAGAGAGCATAACGATATTTTTAAACATGGAAATCCTGGAAGGCAATATCCTCATTGTCATACAGTATCTGATGAAAAGATAGAAGTATGTATAAAAATTTCGGAGGAATTACATCAAAGAAAATTCTCCGATTTTAAAGGTGATACAGTATCATGGTGGCAAATAGGAATTACACAAGGGATGAGGGTTTTTGGTCTGTTTGATGATGAGAGGAAATCTTTTTATCCACTTTTTATAGATAGATATCATTTGATTTTTCCAAGTGAAAAACATAATGATAAAGATTATCGTACTTTTTCTTATAATCCGTTGATCGATAAATAATACCGCCCGCAAGTAATTGAGTATTTTTTGACCATCTAAATGACCATCTTTTAAATAAAATCGAATACACCATAATGGACAATGAAACGGGTAGTAAGCTAGTGTTAGCAACTATTTAAACATGGTAAAACACTATAAAATAGCCATTGTTGAACCCCTCACGTCCCATTGGGTGCCAAACCCACGAAGTCGGAGAATTGTTGGTGCGAAAGCATTTAGAAAACGATTCTCGCGGCTTCTTTTTTGTTTAAAATAAAAGGTGATAGGTTGTATGATTACCACTTTTCATTTCCTGCTGGTTTACTGAGGTCTTGAAATTTAATACGGACTATTTTTTGAAATTGGAACATAATTGTTCAATCGTCAATTCAGGTTCTATGTTTGTCAAATCGAGGATTAATCGCACCGTCTTCTTTGGATACAACTAATTGGTGAGCAGCATGATCGCAAATAAAGACGAATAGTTGTTTTTCGTCTCTAGTTGTGTTTTACTAACAGTAGAAAGTGAGGGATCTTCTATTGATTAACTAATCCAATTTGTTGAAGCTGCATAAAGACTTAGGATCTAACAAGGACTAAGTGTGCAGATTTTCAAGATTGGTTTAGTTGCAATAGAGGGTCTTTTTTTGTGTGCCCTCATCAATCTTGAAAATAGCCAGGTATTCAAAGAAATGAGGGCGAACAATGTCTACCATTGAATTAAAAAAACTCACCTTTGGCTATGATAGCCAAGAAAAAAATATTTTTGATAAAACAACCCTAACAATCCAAACTGAGTGGAAACTAGGCTTGATTGGTCGCAATGGCAGGGGGAAAACAACACTGCTAAAGCTTTTAGAAGGAAAATTGCCTTATCAAGGGATGATCTGTCATCAACAAACTCTCTACTATTTCCCACAAACAGTGCCGGATAAGCGACGAATGACTTTCGAAATCCTGCAAGATCTTTCAGATGGGGAGACTTGGAAGGTTGAGAGAGAATTACGATTACTAGAAGTTTCTGAGGATGTATTATGGCGACCATTTGACACTTTATCTGGAGGAGAACAAACGAAAGTGCTGTTAGCAGGATTATTCGTAGACGAGAAAGCTTACCCATTGATTGACGAGCCGACCAACCATCTAGATATGCTTGCACGTCAACAAGTAATTACTTATTTGAAAAGTAAGAAGAGAGGATTCATGTTAGTTAGCCATGATCGAGCATTTGTCGATGCAGTGGTTAACCACATTTTATCTATTGAGAAAAGTCAATTGGTTCTTTCTAAAGGAAACTATAGCATCTATGAAGAGCAGAAAGAACGGCGAGATAAGTTTGAACAGGAAAAAAATCAAAAATTAGTAAGAGAAATTAATCGGCTGGAACAATCGGCGACTGAAAAAGCAGAATGGTCTCATTCCAGAGAAAAAGACAAGGTAAATCGCAAACGAGGCTTTGTGGATACGGAAAAAAGAGGACTGAATAAAGGAGCGATTGGCGCCGATGCTGCCCGAGCGATGAAACGATCAAAAGCCATCGTACAACGAATACAAAAGCAAGCAAATGAAAAGAAAACACTTTTAAAGGACCAGGAATATGTTGATGAGTTAAAAATGAATGTGCAAATCTCACATCATCAGACAGTTCTTACTGCAGAGGCACTACAACTTGAATATGATCAGTCGCTATTTCAACCATTGGATTTTCAAGTAAATCAAGGGGAACGGCTAGCTGTCTGTGGCGTAAATGGGTCGGGTAAGTCCTCGATTTTAAAATCTGTAATAGGTGAATTTTCAGGGATTACTCGAGGTACACTGTTAGTTGCCAATGGGCTGAAAATTAGCACTGTTCGCCAAAATTATGAGGACAATCGAGGGACTTTAGCGGAGTTTGCGCAAAAGAATGGCTTAGTTTATGAAGAGTTGTTAAATAATTTAAGAAAACTAGGAGTGGAAAGATCAGTTTTTCATACTCGTATCGAAGACATGAGTATGGGGCAACGAAAAAGAGTAGAATTGGCTAAATCACTGGCTACACCAGCACATTTATTCGTTTGGGATGAACCTTTAAATTATCTAGATGTATTTAATCACAAGCAACTCGAAGAAGTTATTCTTATGGCAAAGCCGACAATGATTTTTGTTGAGCATGATGCTCGTTTCATTGAACGAATTGCTACGAAAACTCTGGTCGTCGCAAAAGGATAAGATCCTGCAATTATTTGTACTAGAAAGCTTTTGACAAAGTAACGTGGCTCTGTTATATTAAGTCAAATTTAAATCTTTTGATAATGGAGGGAGCATACTATGAGTAACTTAACGGAACAACTGACTTTTTTGAAGCAACAAGAGTGGGACTCATTTGGTTCATCCAGAAATCCCGTATTTTCCAGCGTTTAAACCGATTGAAGAGTAGATACTTTTTACAGTAGCGGCGGATGGGTTTTACGCCAAAGAATATACATTGGCCTCACAGTATGGTACGCATATTGACGCCCCTGTCCATTTTTGGGAGGAAGGCAGAAGTTTGGATGAGTTGTCGTTAAAAGAACTTGTGCTTCCATTGTATGTGATTCACAAAGAAGAGCAAGTCAAGCAAAACCATGACTACCGATTGTCGGTCGAAGATATCCTTGCATTTGAACAAAAGCATGGCAAGATTTCACCGGATAGTTTTGTTGCCTTTGCGAGTGGATGGTCTGCGCGATTTGTTGAGCCTGCTGATTTCTACAATCAGGATGAAGATGGCAACTCGCATACGCCGGGCTGGTCACTGGAAGCATTAAAGTTTTTACATGAAGATCGTCAGGTAAAGGCGATTGGCCATGAGACATTGGATACAGATGCCGCTATTGATTACCGCAAAAATAATGATTTGGTGGGAGAGCGGTATTGGCTAACGCAAAATAATTATCAGGTGGAAGTCTTGACGAATCTTTCAGAGCTTCCAGCAACAGGTGGAATCATTTTTGTCGGAGCGACGAAAATCAAAGAGGCAACTGGTTTTACTGCACGCGTCTTTGCGATTGTTCCTAACAGCATAGCATAATACCCGCGACGAGCTAGGATTCGCTACTACGCCAAAGACCAGAAAATCCAAAAGTATGAGACACAACTTCTGGATTTTTTGGCCTTTTTTCTACTTTTTGTTATACGCGGGTAGTCAAACAAGAGCTAAATTTTGACCATCTGTGGCAAGCGTGCTACGGTTAAAGAAGTAAAGCGAGGAGGATTGAAAGTGAAGACGTACGATAAATTTTTTTATGATGGCAAATGGCAAACCGCACATGCCCAAAAGTATGCAGAAGTGTTTAATCCGACGACGGAAGAAGTCATTGCAAAAGTGATTCAAGCCGACCATGCAGATATTGATCAGGCTGTGGCGTCTGCCAAAAAAGCATTTCCTGCCTGGAACGCATTGAAACCAAGTGAACGAGCAGAGTATGTGAAAAAGTTATTGGCACGGCTAGAAGCACGGAAACAAGAAGTTGCCGACACAATTATTGCCGAGTTGGGCGCGAGTCGGACATTTGTGGAAAATGGGCAAGTACCGATGTCTATCAAAGAAATGTCTGGGTTTTTAGAAGAATTCGAGCAGTATGCATTTGAAGAAGAAGTAGACAATGCACTAGTTCTGAAAGAAGGGTATGGCGTAGTGGCTTGTATCACGCCATGGAACTATCCATTTAACCAAATTCAACGCAAGCTAACACCGGCTTTATTAACGGGTAATACGGTTGTTGTGAAGCCAGCAAGCGACACCCCATTAACAGCATTGTTGTATGCGGAATTGATCGAAGAGGCTGGCTTACCGGCAGGTGTTGCCAATATTATTACTGGCAGTGGTGGCGATGCGGGTCAATACTTAGCCGATCATGAAGATGTGGCGCTTGTGTCGTTTACTGGGTCAACAGAGGTCGGTAAGACGTTAGCGAAGGGCGCTGCTGACACAGTAAAAAAAACAGTGCTCGAACTTGGCGGAAAATCGGCTCTGATCTATCTAGAGGGTGGCGATTGTTCCGTAGCTGTCAAAGCTGCAGCGAGTACCGTATTAGATAATCAAGGTCAGACTTGTTCGGCATTGACGCGCTTATTGGTCCCAGAAAGTGAATTGCCAAAAGTCGAAGCTGAATTAAAGAGCTACTATGATCAGGTGGTTGTCGGTGATCCTGCCGACAAAGAAACTCGGGTCGGACCAATGGTATCAAAAAATCAATTAGACACAGTGCTGGACTATATCGAGATAGGCAAAAACGAAGGAGCCAAGGTCTTGATTGGTGGGGAAGCTTTGTCTAGAAAAGGCTATTATGTCCAGCCGACAGTCTTTACAGAAGTGATCAATGACATGCGCATCGCCCAAGAAGAAATCTTTGGACCAGTGTTGGTGGTAATCACCTATCAGACTGTCGAAGAAGCCATCGCGATTGCTAATGACTCAATCTATGGTCTAGCTGGTGGGGTTGTTGGACCCGAAGAAGAGGCTGTGAGCGTAGCAAGACAATTACGCACAGGCAATGTCTTAATCAATGGAGCCTCTCGTGGACCAAAAGTTCCATTCGGAGGCTACAAGCAATCAGGTATTGGTCGTGAGAATGGTCGATATGGTTTGGATGATTATGTTGAAATAAAAGCCATCGTGCGCTAATCAAAAGGTCGAGAACTTAGTAGAACAAGATACTAGGCTGTCGGCCTTTTTCTATGCAAATGGCGAGATCGTTAGTAGGATTCTAACACTACTTTTCCAATCATTTTGCCACTTTCTACTTTTTGGTGTGCCGCTCTCATCGTCTTTGCTGAAATGGGACGAAGGGTTTCCGTTAAAGTCGATCGTATGGCACCTTGGTCCAATAATTGGCTGATAGTTTTCAAAATTTCGTGTTGCGCATAGAGGTCCTTTGTTTGGTACATGGCTTTTGTAAACATGAACTCCCAGACAAAAGTAGCACTTTTGCTTTTTAATTTGCCGAGTTCAAGAGGATGTTCGTTTTCTACGATGGAACAGATTTTACCTTGCGGAGCAATCAACTCGGCCATCGCATCCCAATAAGCATCGGTATTGTTTAAGCAAAGGATGTAGTCCACGTAGTCATAACCTTGAGCGTGTAGCTGTGGAGGCAGGGGTTGGTGGTGATTCAAGACGATCGCTGTCCCATGTTCTTTGGTCCAAGCGACTGTCTCTGGCCGAGAGGCGGTGCCGATCACGGTGAGGCCGGCATGATTGGCTAATTGTGTCGCAATCGAGCCGACACCGCCACTTGCAGCAATAATCAAAATTGTTTTACCCGAATTTGGCTCTATCGCTAATCGCTCAAACAACGCTTCATAGGCAGTGAGTGATGTCAAAGGCATCGCAGCAGCTTCGGCGAATGTCAGCTGGCTTGGCTTTTTTGCTACAAGCCGTTCATCTACTAGCTGAAAGTGACTATTGCTTCCAGGTCGGGTGACATCACCGGCGTAGAAAACTTCATCTCCTTGGGAAAAGAGCGTACAGTCTGGACCGACTGCTTTGACAACACCAGCTGCGTCAAAGCCGAGAATTCTTGGTTCTAAATTTTGGGGTTCGAGTGTTCGTTGTTTTGTGTCTACTGGATTGACCGAGACAGCTTTTACCTCAATGAGTAAATCACGTCCGCTAACATTTGGGATAGGTAATGTAAGATCCAAGAAGCTATCGGGATTCTCTAAAGGCAATGCGTGGTAATATCCAACTGCTTTCATCAATTCTGTCATGTTATTCACCAACCTCTCATAGGATAAGCTTAGTATACCAATAAAAGGGAAGACAGTCTGGTTGCGACAATTATTATGTTTTTGTAAAGATTTTCGTGCCTTAACAATTTAAGTGAAATCCAAAAAAATCTTCACAATTTATTCATATTTACATGATAGTATTTATTCATACCAACAAAGTCTTATTTTAAGACAACCCTAACACTTTTTCATTTTTACTCCTGCCTATCGGTCCCCCAAACCGGTAGGCTCTTTTTTTATCTTTCAAATTGAAAGATGAAACGTATTTGAAAATAATGTATAATGGAAACGTTAGGTTATTCGGAAAGAAAAAACGAGGTGAACCTTAGTGAAAAAAATATTAGTTGTCGATGATGAAAAACCAATCTCGGATATTGTCAAATTTAATCTAAGTAAAGAAGGTTACGAAGTTTTCACGGCTTATGATGGTGAAGAAGCATTGGAAAAAGTTCGTGAAGTGGAACCGGATTTGATTTTACTAGATTTGATGCTACCGAAGATGGACGGACTAGAAGTAGCACGGGAAGTACGGAAGACCTTTGATATGCCGATTATTATGGTAACGGCCAAAGATTCTGAAATTGATAAAGTGCTAGGTCTGGAGCTAGGTGCGGATGATTATGTGACCAAGCCTTTCTCAAATCGTGAGCTTGTTGCCCGTGTAAAAGCGAATTTACGCCGTGGTTCTTCGGCAGCCAAAGAGGCGGAGGAGCAGACCAATTCGGAGCTATCGATTGGTGACTTAACGATTCATCCGGATGCGTATATGGTGACCAAGCACAATGAAGCCATCGAGTTGACCCATCGCGAATTTGAATTGTTGCACTACTTAGCCAAACATATCGGTCAAGTCATGACACGTGAGCATTTGTTGCAGACTGTCTGGGGATATGATTACTTTGGCGATGTACGGACGGTCGATGTGACGGTGCGCCGATTGCGTGAGAAGATCGAAGACAATCCAAGCCATCCTAATTATCTAGCAACTCGTCGTGGAGTAGGCTATTACCTTCGTAACCCAGAACAGGAGTAAAGACTTATATGAAAACGAAAGTTCGCTTCGTTCAATCAGTGAACTTTAAAATCGCCCTGACATTTATCTTGATTTTGCTTTTATCAATCGAGATTATCGGGGCGTATTTTATTCGGGGATTAGAACGATCAACCATCAATAATTTTATAACGGATATGAATACGAAAGCATCCAATGTGGCGTATATGGTCAGTTCTGAATTAAGCAATCAAGACGACACGGATACCACGACCACGAATGCCTCCATCCAGCGTTTTTTAGAAAATGATAACAACTCAGAAATTATTGAAATGCGAGTCGTGGATGAAAAGGGAATCGTGCGCGCGACGACGAATGTCAATGATCAAAGCGCTATTGGTAAGCGTAATGATTATCGTGATATGGATGATTTTACAGTCAAAAGTTTTGTCACAGTGGACTCAACGACTGGGAATCGTGTGCAAATTAATGTCCAACCCATCCAGTCTCCCACCGGTGATGCGGTAATTGGTGCCTTGTATATCAAGAGCAATCTTGAAAAGGAATATGCTCAAATTAATGATATCGCCGTGATTTTTATTTCGGCGTCGTTGATTGCAGCGTTTATCTCGATGATTATTGCCTTATTTGTAGCACGCTCGATTACCCAGCCGATTGGTGAGATGCGTCAGCAAGCCTTACGCATCGCGCGGGGTGATTATTCAGGGAAAGTCGCGATTCATGCCCAAGATGAATTAGGACAGTTGGCTGATACATTTAATCAGTTAGCAGAGCAGATTGAGGAGACACAAGAAGCCATTGAGTCCGAGCGGAACCGACTAAATAGTGTCCTTTCGCATATGACCGATGGCGTTATCGCGACCGATCGTCGAGGGAAAGTCATTACAATTAATGAAATGGCACTTTCTTTATTAGATAAAAAAAATGAAGAAGAAGCAATAGGCCAGTCAATTTTGGACTTGTTAGAGATTGGGGAGGAGTATACGTTACGGACATTGCTAGAAAGTTCAAATGAAATGTTACTGCATCGTTCCTCCAGTGAGGTCGAGAGCGGCCAGTTAATTTTAAGAGTCGATTTTTCGATGATTCGCCGTGATTCAGGGTTTATTTCTGGGATTGTTGCCGTGATTCATGATGTTACTGAGCAGGAAAAGACGGAAAAAGAACGGCGTGACTTCGTATCCAATGTCTCTCATGAGCTCCGGACACCGTTGACAAGTATGCATAGTTATTTAGAAGCATTGAGTGATGGTGCATGGCGCGATGAAGAAATCGCACCAGATTTCTTGAAAGTAACCTTGGATGAAACAGATCGGATGATTCGCATGATTAATGATTTACTGAATCTTTCACGTATGGACGGTGGCAATGCGCAATTACAAAAAGAGTATGTCAACTTTAATGAACTAGTCCACTTCGTACTGAATCGCTTTGATATGATGGTTACAGGTAAAGAAAAACGATACGTCATTCGTCGTGACTTCACCCAACGAGATCTATGGGTAGAAGTAGATGCCGATCGCATGATTCAAGTGATTGATAATATTATGAACAATGCAATCAAATACTCCCCAGATGGTGGGGTCATCACTGTCTCTTTATCCGAAACACACAATCATATTTTATTAAGTATTCGGGACCAAGGGATGGGGATCCCTAAAGTCGATTTAGCTAAAATTTTTACTCGTTTTTACCGAGTAGATAAAGCTCGCGCACGCAAGCAAGGTGGCACGGGATTAGGACTAGCTATTTCAAGAGAAGTCATCAAAGCACACAAAGGATCAATCTGGGCAGAAAGTAAAGAGAATTACGGGTCAACTTTTTATATTAGCTTGCCGTATGAACCATATGAGGAGGACTGGTGGGAATGAGATGGAAACGGATGGCGCTTCGTTTAGGGTTAATTGCGATGATCGTGCTCAGTTTTTATTTGTCTTATTTAATCTGGCTGAATCCGAGTAATAAAACAGGACTGGATACTACCCAAAGCGGCGATACTACCACAGAAAAAGAAGTTAGCTCAAGAAGTATGGCAGATGTTTTCTTGCCTTTAAAACTAGTCAGTGTTACGAAAGGCAACGCACAGGAGACTAGTTCAGAAGTCGTGATAAAAAAAGTACTTAAAAAAATTGAAGAAACAAAAATGTCAAATCCAAAATTGATGGAATACACTACGGATGCTGAATTTGAGGCAAATCATCAACTAAGAGATGGGCTTGAATTAACTTTAATGAACGAAATGTCTCTTGCTGAATGTATTGAGCTTTTGAATTTACGACTTACCTTAAATCAATCATTAACAGACAAAGACCTGACCTTTGATCATGCACAAATTGATTATAAAACAGCAACATTTCGTTTCTTGAACTCAAAGAAGCACTATATAGTAACCGTGGCTTTTGATGGTGACTTTGATAAAATCAAATCCTTATTAGCAGAAAATGAGGCGAGTTGGTACAGTGTTGTACTCGATTCTTCTTTGATTAGCAGTCAATATGTTACCAATAAGCCCATTGAATTAAAACTGTATAGCTACATTTCTTCTGTACAGTCGTTTACATTGTTTCGCGATAGCTTCTTTACGAATCCTTCTAATGCAAAAAGTAGTGATGATAGTTCAGACTTAATGATTGTCGATCAATCCGAGATTATGACCGTGCAAATACAAGACAGTCTTGTCGAATTTCGTGATACCAATATTACGAATATCGACGATAATTTGTATAAGGCAAGCTACCAATACATTCGCTATCTCGGAACGAATTACGGGAACTTACGCTTTATGAATCGCAATGGCAACACGATTAATTATCGGGTATTTGTGGAGGGATATCCTGTCTTTAGTACCAATAAAGAGGGGTTAGTAACGACTTCATTTTCGAAAAATCGGCAATCGGACTCGTGGTCTGTCAGTATCGATGCCAATATGAATACAATCCAAGTACCAATCCCGTCCGATCAAACAGTTCAAATACCTGCTAGTCAAACGGTACTAGAAGAGTTGAAAAGTCAAGGTGCTGATCTGACAAAACTCACAGCCCTTATTATTGGATACAAATGGAATGATATTAAAGATACAGGTGTCGTTGATTTGGTTCCTACTTGGTATGTCAATTACGATAATCACTGGCAAGAGTCGGATACTTTGCTGAAGCAATTTGAAGAAAGTGAGGACGACTAAAATGGGATTTAAGCGCATTGAATGGATTTTTTTCATCGCTTTTTTTGGCGTAAATATCTTTCTAATTAATATCTATATTGGTTCAAGAAACGATCAAAGCATTATCACAACTTCCAGTCAAAAAATCGTTATCGAGCAACGATTAGAAAATGATGACATTACCTATGATGGGACGCTTTCGAGTGTATCAGAGACAGGCTATTATCTCTCGGGTACGGCAACGACCATGCAGTCACTCTATAATGAAAATGCGACCGATAATAAAAAATTACTAAATGATGGCACGACGACTTTCGATGGAACAAAGTTGACGCATACATTATCTGATCATTTTCTCGTAAAAGATAAAGAGCAATTGGCTAAAGCAAGCCAAACTTATTGGAAAAAAAGGGTAATGAATGGTTCAGATTATACGTATCAAGTTCATTTTTCGACAATTGGTGAGAATCAAGTGGATATAACTGCCACGCAATCGTATGAAGGAATTCCAATCAACGATTCGTCCAGTCAGCTAGTCTTTTCGTTTGCTAGTGAGAATGGCCAATATGTGAACAAAAACTACACACAGACATATGTCGCCAATTTAACACCTTTACGAGAAAAAATGACGCTTTATTCTGAAAAAGATGCCATTAATACGTTATATATCAATAATCGGATTGCCAAAAAAGCGACGATTGAATGGATTCAATTAGCCTATACCTTGATATTGAATGTTCGCGGACAAAATGTGTATGTACCGGCGTGGTTCGTTTCTATTGAAAAGGCGGATAAATCAACGCAAACAGAAATCGTTAACGCCTTTAGTAATCGTATCATCACAAATGCTTCTGTTCGGAAAGTAGAAAATTATTAAGCAATGGAGTATACTCGAACAAGAAAATCAATAGAAGGAGTTTTCAAAGAATGATGAAGCAAAACGCTTTTCAAGTGAGTATTTTGGCTAGTGGAAGCACAGGAAACTCTTTGTATATCGAGAGTGAAAAAAAGAAAATTTTAATCGATGCTGGACTAAGTGGCAAAAAAATCACATCATTGATGCAAGAAGTCGGCAAAACGCCAGCTGAATTGGATGCGATTTTTGTCACGCATGAGCATCGTGATCATATCCATGGTGTAGGGGTATTAGCGCGCAAGTATCATTTGCCAATCTATGCGAACGAGAAGACATGGGAAGCAATGGCGCCACTAATCGGTAATGTACCAGTTGAGCAAAAGTTTATTTTTGATATGGGCGCTACATTGACGTTTGGTGATTTAGATATTGAAAGCTTTGGCGTATCACATGACGCAGCAGCACCACAATTTTATAAATTTAACAAAGATGGCAAGTCCTTTGTTATGCTTACGGATACTGGGTATTGTAGCGACCATGTTCGAGGAGTTATTCGCAATGCAAATGCCTATTTGATGGAGAGCAATCATGATTTACAAATGCTTAGAATGGGTGGCTATCCTTGGCCATTAAAGCAAAGAATTTTAGGTGATAAAGGTCATTTATCAAATGAAGACGGCGCCTTGGTCATGAATGATATTTTAGGAGATGCGACTAAGCGCATTTACTTAGGACACCTCAGCCGTGAAAACAATCTGAAAGAATTGGCACACCTTACAATGGAAAACACCTTAAAAGAGTACGATAGAGGTGTTGGTGAAGCTTTTCAAATCTACGACACCGACCCTGATAAAGCAACCCACTTATTCGCTATCTAATTAAGGTTGTGACAAAAGCGATTAGATCTGAGCAATAAGTCCGGAAATTTCAAAAATTGCATGTCAATTTTGGGGATTTTTGACTTATTGTCGAGAGATCTGCTTTTGCAGCACCGATAAAGTAAGGTTGTGACAAAAGCGATTAGATCTGAGCAATAAGTTCGGAAATTTCAAAAATTGCATGTCAATTTTGGGGATTTTTGACTTATTGTGCAGAGATCTGCATAAAAGCGAGATAGAAGCAACTATAAGCAAAAAAGCCACCAATCCAGAAGTTATTTCTTAAACTTTTGGATTGGTGGCTTTTTTGTTTGTATATGAACCATTTTGCCTTAGATTAGGTCATAAATAACGATACGACAACGACTAAAGTATTCATCCCAACATGACTAATAATCGAGGTCCAAATGCGTCCGGTTTTTATATAAAGCATACTAAATACAAGGCCCAAAGCAGTGTATAGTAAGATATGACCGTCATCATGAATTATCGCAAAGACTAAACTACTGACAATCACCGCAAACCATAAAGGTGTTTTCGTTTCTAACAGACCAATCAGCGCCCGCCGAAAGACAAATTCTTCTAAAATCGGACCGCCTACTGATACGGCTAGAATAAACAAATAGTTGCTTTTAATAAAAGACAAAATAGTATTCGTATTTTGAGAACTGCTTGCTTCTCCTAATACACTCACTTCAATTTGGCTAGCAATATTTTGTACAAAAATAGCTAAGAAGATTCCTGCTACCCCCCAAATGATGATCGTTTTCCAAGGTTTTGGTTTGGATTCAAATGCGAGTGTTGTCTGACTGATGTGATACAGCCAAGCGAGCAAAAGAGCGCCACCTAAATAAAAAACAATCGTAGCCCATAATGCAGAAGTGATAGTGGGAAACAGCGCTGGTGAGAAATAGCAAATAACATAGATGAGAATGGTCAATAGACCGTATTTTCGTATGGTCAAAAAAACTCCCCCTTTTAAGTTTAGTATAATGATTACTAGTTAAGATACAATCATTGTTTTTTCTCCGTGGAAAAAGTTTAAGAAAAAAAGGGAAAAGACTTGCATAACATTAGAAAAATGAGTAATATTAATTTTGTAAGTTAGCACTCTAAAGATAAGAGTGCTAACAATAAAAAAACTATTAATTTTGGAGGGATAGACCGTGTTAAAACCATTAGGTGATCGAGTATTGATCGAAGTATCAAAAGAAGAAGAAAAAACAGCCGGAGGATTTGTCTTGGCTTCTGCTGCGAAAGAAAAACCACAAACAGGGGTTGTTGTTGCAGTGGGTGAAGGTCGCGTATTAGATAATGGCGAAACTGCACCTGTTCCAGTGAAAGTGGGCGACACCGTATTATTTGAAAAATACGCAGGCTCCGAAGTGAAATATGAGGGTACTGAATACATGATTTTTGCTGCGAAAGATATCGTAGCAATCGTTGAATAATATAAACTACTACTAATGAGGTGAAATGAAAATGGCAAAAGATATTAAATTTGCAGAAGATGCGCGTGCAGCAATGCTCCGTGGTGTAGATAAATTAGCGGATACAGTAAAAGTAACATTAGGCCCTAAAGGACGTAATGTCGTATTAGAAAAAGGATTTGGCTCGCCATTAATTACTAATGATGGTGTTACAATTGCCAAAGACATCGAATTAGAAGATCATTTTGAAAATATGGGTGCAAAATTAGTTTCAGAAGTTGCATCAAAAACAAATGATATTGCTGGTGATGGTACAACTACTGCCACTGTTTTAACACAAGCAATCGTTCGTGAAGGCTTAAAAAATGCGACAGCTGGTGCGAACCCACTAGGCATTCGTCGTGGTATCGAATTAGCAACAAAAACAGCTGTAGAGCAATTGCACGCAATCTCATCTATCGTGAATACGAAAGAAGCTATCGCGCAAGTAGCAGCTGTCTCATCAGGTAGCGAACAAGTCGGTAATTATATTGCTGATGCGATGGAAAAAGTCGGCAACGATGGCGTCATTACTATTGAAGAATCAAAAGGAATCGAAACAGAATTAGATGTCGTTGAAGGGATGCAATTTGACCGTGGTTACCTATCTCAATACATGGTGACTGATAACGACAAGATGGAAGCTGTCCTTGATAATCCTTATGTATTGATTACAGATAAAAAAATCTCAAACATTCAAGACGTGTTACCATTATTAGAACAAATCTTACAACAAAGCAAACCTTTATTAATCATTGCTGATGATGTAGACGGTGAAGCATTGCCAACTCTTGTCCTAAATAAAATTCGTGGAACATTTAATGTTGTTGCGGTAAAAGCACCGGGATTTGGTGATCGTCGTAAAGCAATGTTAGAAGATATTGCTATCTTAACAGGTGGTACTGTCATTACTGAAGACTTAGGTCTTGAATTAAAAGACGCAACAATCGAAATGTTAGGTCGTGCTAGCAAAGTTGTTGTCGATAAAGACAACACAACGATTGTTGAAGGGGCTGGCGACAAAGATGCGATTGATGCACGTGTTCAAACAATTCGCAAACAAATTGAAGACACAACATCTGATTTTGACCGTGAAAAATTACAAGAACGTCTAGCGAAATTAGCTGGTGGAGTGGCTGTAATTAAAGTCGGTGCTGCGACTGAAACAGAATTAAAAGAATTAAAACTTCGCATTGAAGATGCTTTAAATGCTACTCGTGCTGCCGTAGAAGAAGGTATGGTTTCTGGTGGTGGTACAGCATTAGTCAATGTTATTGAAAAAGTTGCCGCTGTTGAAGCAGAAGGCGACGTAGCGACAGGGGTACGAATCGTTGTTCGTGCACTTGAAGAACCAGTTCGTCAAATCGCTGAAAATGCCGGCTACGAAGGTTCAGTGATCATTGACAAATTAAAACGTTCTGAACTTGGTATTGGGTTTAATGCTGCGACAGGTGAATGGGTAAATATGCTTGAAGCTGGGATCGTTGACCCAACTAAAGTGACTCGTTCTGCATTACAAAATGCTGCGTCAGTTGCTGCATTATTATTAACGACTGAAGCAGTTGTCGCTGACAAGCCAGAACCTGCAAAACCTGCTGCACCAGCAATGGATCCATCAATGATGGGCGGCATGATGTAGGAAAGATGATGAAAGAATCCCTCTCTAGGGGTTCTTTTTTTTTCTATTTTCTATCGCTATACTTTTCTTTCAGGTAAAATAATAGATATGGAATTGACTGAACGGGTACAGGACATGACAAAAAAATTCATTTCCATTGCTTTTACTAGTAGCACTATTTTTTGTAGGGGCCTATTTCATTATGACTGGGAGCCAGTCGTGATTGACAGGCAAGTGGGAATCTCAAGATGACTATCAAACAACGATGACTCTTACGAAAACGAATGATACATCGGTCTATAAAGACAGTAGTGGTGCGACGTACAAATTCATAAAAAAAAACGAAGCAAGAACTGTATTTTGTTTTTACTGCCAAAGAGGGACTAGTAGGAAAACGAATCGTATCGTCTATAAAAAAGTAGCTGAATCCAAGTAAAAGGAATTGTTTCCCGATTTATCGGCTAGTCTGATATAATGTAGGGAAAGAAAATGATAGAGGAGTTAAGGTCATGCAGAAAATATATGCAGATGATAGTTTCACACTACATACAGATTTGTATCAGATTAACATGATGCAAACGTATTGGGAGCTGGGGAGAGCAGATAAGCATGCCGTCTTTGAATGTTACTTTAGAGAAATGCCTTTCAAACATGGCTATGCTATTTTTGCTGGATTGGAACGTTTGGTAGATTATTTGAATAATTTACGATTTACGGAGACGGATATTGCTTATCTTCGCGAAGTTGGTGGGTACCAAGAAGGATTTTTATCTTATCTAAAAGAATTTCGATTTGCGTGTGATGTTCGTTCGACATTGGAAGGTGACTTGGTATTTAGCAATGAGCCAATCATTCAAGTCGAAGGACCCATTGCCCATGCTCAATTGATCGAAACAGCCCTACTAAACATTGTCAATTTCCAAACGTTGATTGCGACGAAAGCAGCGAGAATCAAATCAGTTATCGGAAAAGACCCATTACTAGAATTTGGTTCACGACGGGCGCAAGAATTCGATGCAGCCATCTGGGGAACGAGAGCCGCTTATATAGGTGGAGCAGATGCGACGAGTAATGTTCGAGCTGGAAAAATTTTTGGTATTCCAGCCAGTGGAACGCATGCACATTCACTCGTGCAGTCTTATGGCAATGATTACGATGCCTTTATTGCTTATGCAAAAACACACAAAGACTGTGTTTTCTTAGTTGATACTTATGATACACTTAAATCAGGTGTCCCTAATGCCATTCGCGTAGCTCGTGAAATGGGTGATCAGATTCGCTTTTTAGGTGTTCGGATTGATAGTGGTGATATGGCCTACATTTCAAAAAAAGTTCGTGAGCAATTGGATGAAGCTGGCTTTACTGAGGCTAAAATTTATGCATCGAATGATTTGGACGAGAACACAATTCTAAGTCTAAAAATGCAAAAGGCAAAAATTGATGTCTGGGGCGTCGGTACGAAATTAATTACCGCTTACGATCAACCTGCCTTAGGTGCAGTATACAAATTGGTTTCTATTGAAAATGATAGTGGCGAAATGATTGATACGATTAAGCTATCAAGCAATGCTGAAAAAGTATCCACACCAGGGAAAAAACAAGTGTGGCGCATCACTAGAAAATCAAATGGTAAATCAGAAGGTGATTATGTGACGTTATGGGATGAGGATCCTCGCGAAGAAGAGGAGATTTTTATGTTCCATCCTGTGCATACATACATCAATAAGACCGTACGTGATTTCCATGCACGCCCTATCTTGCAAGATATTTATCAAAGAGGTGAACTCACCTATACGCTACCGAAGCTTGATGAAATCAAACAATTCTCACAAGAACGATTAGATTCATTATGGGATGAATACAAGCGTGATTTAAATCCGCAGCCCTACCCAGTCGACTTGTCGACTGATTGCTGGAATCATAAAATGAAGATTATGGCGGAAGTTCGCGACTACGTAAAAGACTTAGCGACAGAATAAGGAGGCAGTCATATGACATTGCAACAAGAAATTATTCAGGAATTAGGCGTAAAACCAACCATTGATCCACAGGAAGAGATTCGTAAAAGTATTGATTTCCTAAAAAGCTATATGGGGAAATTTCCATTTTTACAAACCTATGTACTAGGTATTAGTGGCGGACAGGATTCTTCACTAGCTGGCCGCTTGACTCAATTGGCGATGGAAGAATTACGAAATGAAACAGGAAATCCAAACTACCAATTTGTAGCAGTTCGTCTACCGTATGGAGAGCAAGCTGATGAAGCTGATGCTCAAAAAGCTTTGACATTTATAAAACCAGATGTAGCTCTGCGTGTAAATATAAAAAAAGCTGTCGATGCTCAAGTAGCGGCGATTGAGGAAAGCGGCATCGGTATTGGGGATTTTAATAAGGGGAATATGAAAGCTCGTCAGCGAATGATCACCCAATATGCCATTGCAAGTGAGAAAAAAGGTGCTGTAATTGGTACGGATCACGCGGCTGAAAATATTACCGGCTTCTTCACAAAATTTGGGGATGGTGGTGCGGATATTCTTCCTATCTTCCGTCTGAACAAACGACAAGGCAAACAACTATTGCAAGCGCTCGGTGCTCCTGCTGAAATTTATAACAAAGTGCCGACTGCCGATTTAGAAGATGGTCGTCCACTGATTGCTGATGAAGTGGCTCTAGGTGTGACCTATGATGATATTGATGATTATTTAGAAGGCAAAGAAGTATCAGCTGCTGCAAAAGAAACCATCGAAAATTGGTGGGTAAAAACACAACACAAACGCCATTTACCAATTACAATTTTTGATGATTTTTGGAAATAATAACCAATGAATTAATTGGCAATCTATCGCCCGAAAAGCTGGCATGATACGATTTCTCGGGTGATGGATGGTCTTTTATAGACTATTTTATGAACTTAGTAAAAATGAAAAGGGTTTTGTTTGCAACTCTATTATGAATATCATATAATAAATTTACAGAAGTTTTGGGGAAGACTCTGTTAACAATGTCGAGAGGAAAACAGAAATGTTTCCTCTTTTTTGTATATAAAAATAGAATGGAGAACTGTCCCATGTCCAAACGTATCAAAGGACTGTATTTTTTAGGAATGCTCTGGAGTATGATCCTTCCCTTTCTTAGTAATCTTTATTTGCAGTGGTGTCAAAACAACTTGTCATTTGTTACAGCTATTCAATTTGCCTTTTCATGGCATACGAGTAAATTTTTTTTAGGTGTGCTTGTTTTATGGGTTCTTTTTTTATTTATTTGGAGTATATTAGGCAAACTCAAGTATAGCACTTTGTTTTTTGTGATTGCTATTGGTCTCATTGGTTTTGCAGACTATCAAAAAATGAACTTACGCAGTGAACCACTGTATCCAGATGATCTGAAGATGGTGGTTCAATGGCAGATGCTACATGATATTGTTGGCACGCCAATTTTTATTCTTTGTGTAGTGATGATTTTCATTGGTTTGGGATTGCTTGTTTGGAGTATGTATTGTAGCCTGCGATTGCAAAAAAAAATGCAATTCGTGCGGGTGAGTACGCTGCTTATTTCAGGTGGCTTATTAGGACATGCGAGTAATTTTAACGATGATACGAATTTGCTGCGACAAGCATTTAACAAATCAGCGACTTGGGTTTCTTATTCGCAAGAGATGAATTATTACAATGTTGGCTTTATTGGCGGCTTTTTGTATAATTTGCACGTGGAAGCGATGGAGGAACCATCCGGCTATTCAGAAGAAGCCATCCAAAAAATTGTCGCAAAATATACAAAGCTAGCTTCAGAAAACAATCAAGAGACCGATACTGAGCAACCCAATATTATCTATATTCAAAGTGAGAGTTTTTCAGACCCTACACGATTGATAGGTGTCGATGTCAGTGGGGATCCACTAAATTCTTATAAAAAGCTCGCAAGTAAGTCGTTTAGTGGTCAAATGCTTTCACAAAACTACGGAGGTGGCACTGCCAATATTGAATTTGAAGCATTGACAAGTTTTTCGATGGAGCTTTTGACTAGTCAAATGACAACACCTTATACGATGCTCGTACCGAAGCTAAGCAATCTACCGTCACTGGTTTCATTTTTAAATAAGCAAAACTATCAAACGACGGCCATCCATCCATACGATACGTCGATGTATAAACGCACGGATGTCTACAGCGTTTTGGGATTCGATGACTTTTTAGATGAAGAGGATATTGAAGAGCCGACAAAAATTGAAAATAACCCGTATATTTCCGATGAAGCAGTGTATAATCAGATAATCGACACGTTAGATACCAGTGAGCAGGCGCGATTTATTCATTTTGTTACGATGCAAACACATATGCCTTACGGAAATAAATACGATGAAACAGAGTATGCAGTTAGTGGCACAGGAAATTCCATCACTGCCAATGACTACGCGCAAGATATCGCTTATAGTAGTCAATCGTTGAGTGCATTTGTGAGTGAATTAGCGAAGCTAGATCGGCCTACGATTGTTGTCTTCTGGGGTGATCATTTACCTAGCATCTATTCAGATAGTACAAAAGCGGCGAATTCAGCGGTGACTCTTCATTTGACCGAGTACTTAATGTACATTACTGCGCAAGATTGGTCGACAGATACAACGAATACATTGAGTCCATATTATTTTGCTCCGACTTTACTAAAGAAAGCGCAGCTGCCTATTTCCGGCTTTTATGAGCTATTGAGTCAGGTAGAGGCCTTTTTACCTGCATCAGAAAAAGGAAGAAGTTATTATCAAGGAACTTGGCAGCAATTAGCGGAACTAACAGAAGAAGAACAAGAAATATACCACGATTATGAGCTGATTCAATATGATCAATTACAAGGAAAGCAATACAGTACTTCTGCCTTTTTCCAAGTTGCACCTTAAAGCAAGCCTACCTAGCACAGTAAACAGCTGAGACGGAATTATTTAATTACAAGCAAACAGTCCGAAAAATCCAGTATTTTTTCTCAAACTATTGGATTTTCCGGCTTTTTTTGTTGTCAAGAGCTAAAAAATAGAAAAAAGCGATTGTTTCACACCTGAAAATGATAAAAAAAGAAAACGATAAAAAAAACGAGTAAACTACGCCTTTTTTCAGTTTTCTTACGAAAGAGAGAAAGTTATTTTTTGTGAAACGAGCAACCTCAGTAACATTCATGTGGATAACTTAATTGCTCGAGAGTGAGGATAAAATTGAATAAATTTGTTCGATTTCATTAGGCATGCCTCTCAGTTCAAAGTCTGCTAAAAAAGGGACTGAAAATTGTTCGGCATATTGTTTGGCAGTCAGACAATATTGCAAGTTGAAGTTTTTGTTGCCACTACCGATTATTCCAAGACAAAGCGTCGCATTATCTTTATAGGCGATATAATCGCGCATCGCCTCTGTCAGTATCTCCTGATCACCGTTATCGATGCCATTGCCACCTTCAAGATAAGTAGGGACGCAGACGACAAAGGGTTCTGATTCTTGACGAAGGACGCTATTGTCGGTAATTTCTTTTATTTGTATAATTGGATTGTCGATAGCTTCGTTATGTTTTTTTATGGAAAGCTCCTTCATGCGCTGGGCGAAGGATTTGGTATTTCCTGAGATTGAGATATAAAGTAGATTCATTACAGCCGCTCCTTTAGTTAAGTAGGTAAAATAGAAAAAGAAAAGAGGATATACACATGGTCATACGTAAAGCAACACCAAACGATCGTCCTGCTATAGCAAACTTACTGATGGTTATTTTTAAAGATATGGAGCTTGCGATGCTTCAAAAAGTTTCGGAAGAAGAGCTAGTGGATATGCTCGTACAAGCGATGGCAGAGCCAACTTATCGATACAACGAATCACGCGGTCTTGTGGAAGAAATCGATGGACAAGTGGCAGGTATCGCTTTTGGGTATCCTTCTGAGCAAGAAGCAATCATTGATCAAGCTTGGCTATCAGTCGCACAAAAGCATCTTACAGGTGATGTTCGTTTGTTTACTGATCCGGAAGGCTTTCCAAATGAGTGGTATATTGACTCAGTGTGTGTGCATCCTGACTTTCGCGGTCATGGAATCGGCACATCGTTGCTACAAGCTGTCCGTAAGACTGCCAAGCAAGCGGGTAAAGATAAGATGGGGCTGTGTTGTGACTTTGCCAATGTGCAAGCTAAGAAACTATATGAGCGCTTGGGGTTTGCAGTGGTAGGCGAGCAAGTGTTAAGCAATCATCCGTACTACCATATGCAAAGACCAATCGAATAACTTACGAAAAATCAGGCGTCGCATCTAAATCAATGTCGGTCTGCTTCTTTCGATTGTATAGCCAATAATCCATAATCGCCGCAATACAAATACAAATAGGTGCATCGGCAGCTTCGGGGATAGATAATACGTAATAATCACCAGTCACTAGCGTTGCCTTGTCCATCTCCATGACAACTTTATTAAAATGATGGATGGCATAACGATGATTGTATATATCACCAAAAACCATCCAGCGTAGTTGTTGGATATAGTAAAAGTCGCCGGGCCAATTGAAAATTTTTTTTAATGAACCGACTTTTTCAAAGCCGTTATACAGATCAAATTTGTGGCCAAAGATGACACTGGATTGCTTGATGCGAGCGACTAAATCGCCATTCATTTTGTATAGAGCAAGCACATCACCTTTGCCGCCCCATTTACCGACAAGTAAAAAAAGGGAAATGCCTTGTTCATCTTTTACGAGCGTACGGGTAACCGAACTAAGTTGTCGCTCTTGAATAAAATACTCTGGCATGTGACGCACTTCCTTCTAGCGTAGTGATCATTTCTAGTCATAGTTTACCACAAAAACTAGCTTGATTCAGTCGCCAAGAAGAAAATCGAATGAAGAAAAGAGGAGAATTATGACTGAATTTATACATAATAGTTGGCAAACACTACTCGCTGAAGAGTTTCAAAAACCGTATTATCTTCAGCTCCATGAATTTCTAAAAAAAGAATACCAAGAACAAACAATCTATCCGTCAATGTATCACATCTATGAGGCGTTGCAACGCACTCCGTATGAAACTGTTAAAGTGGTAATTTTAGGTCAAGATCCATATCACGGGATAAACCAAGCACACGGGTTATCCTTTTCAGTACAAAAAGGGGTGACCATCCCACCATCACTTAAAAATATTTATAAAGAATTGCACGATGATATTGGTTGTCCAATCCCAACGAGTGGAGATTTATCCGAATGGGCTGACCAAGGCGTATTGCTTTTAAATACAGTATTAACTGTGCGAGCAGGTCAAGCCAACTCGCACAAAGGCAAGGGTTGGGAGCAATTAACAGATGCCATCATTCAAAAATTAAATCAGCGAGAAGAGCCGGTAATTTTTATTTTGTGGGGGAGTCAAGCGCAAAAGAAGAAGGAGCAAATCGATTGTTCAAAACACATAGTTATTGAATCCGTTCATCCGAGTCCATTATCGGCCTATCGTGGCTTCTTTGGCTCCCGTCCATTTTCCAAAGCGAATGATGCGTTACTTGCTCTAGGGAAACAGCCAATTGACTGGTCAGTGCATGAGTAATACACAATTTTAAGGTGTGTAGAATAGAAAATAGGAGATTTTTGTGATTTTCCGAACAGGAAAACAGTTTTTTTGTAATACAGTGTAAAAAAACTGTTTTTTTTAGAATTGATAGTGTATGATGAAGATGTATGAATTGATAAAATTGGAGGGTTCTGTAATGGAATTGTTTGATAGTTTAAAATTTAAGATTGTGCGTCGTGGTATTAAAATCGCGTTCCCTGAAGCTACAGATACAAGAATTTTGAGTGCGGTTGCACGATTAAAAGGGGAAGAATTAGTTGAACCAGTACTAATCGGTAATCGTGGTGAAATTGAAAAAGCTGCGAAAACGCGTGGGATTTCAATCGAAAACTTGACAGTGTATGATCCAGATGACTGCGCACGTTGGGATGAAATTGTTGAAGCGTTTGTTGAACGACGTAACGGCAAAACAACCAAAGAACAAGCTGAAAAATTATTAAAAGACGAAAACTATTTTGGTACGATGCTGACTTACATGGGGATTACTGATGGATTAGTGTCAGGTGCCATTCACTCAACAGGTGACACAGTAAGACCAGCTCTACAAATCATCAAAACTAAACCAGGTATTAGCCGTACAAGTGGTGCATTCTTAATGATTCGCGGGAATGAACAAGAAAAATATTTATTCTCTGACTGTGCAATCAATGTTGCACCAACACCACAAGAATTAGCTGAAATCGCTGTTGCTTCTGCACATACTGCAAAAATGTTTGATATTGATCCAAAAGTCGCAATGTTAAGCTTCTCTTCAAAAGGTTCTGCTAAAGCACCTCAAGTTGATGCGACAGTTGAAGCAACGAGATTAGCTCAAGAATTAGCTCCTGAGCTTGATATCGATGGCGAATTGCAATTTGATGCGGCATATATCCAATCAGTTGCCCAATTAAAAGCACCAGACTCTAAAGTTGCTGGTAAAGCGAATGTTTTTGTTTTCCCTGACTTACAATCTGGAAACATTGGTTACAAAATTGCGCAACGTTTCGGTAACTTTGAAGCAATCGGACCAATCTTACAAGGCCTAAACAAACCAATTTCTGATTTGTCTCGTGGCTGTAACGAAGAAGATGTTTACAAATTAACAATTATTACTGCAGCTCAATCTTTATCAAACGAATAAGCAAGAATGACTAAGCTGAGATAGAACAGTAGAGTTATAAGCAAAAGCCCAGAAAATCCAAAAGTTGTTTTTCAACTCTTGGACTTTCTGGCTTTTTGTCGTAGTAACAAATTCTATGTCAGGCTACAACAGTCGTATTTTGAATTTCTTCAAAAAACAAGGTATACTGCTAAAAGAGAATCAAAATGGAGGAACATGATGTACGAAGCAAAAGATGAAGAAGCTACGAAGCAATTTGCTTTCTTATTAGGACAAGCTGCCAAAGCAGGTGATGTGGTTGTGCTAACAGGTGATTTGGGTGCAGGCAAGACGACGTTTAGCAAAGGGATAGCGGAGGGCTTAGGCATTACGCAAATGATTAAAAGTCCGACGTATACGATTATTCGCGAGTATACGCAAGGTCGGCTTCCTTTTTATCATATGGATGTCTATCGGATAACGACAGGCTATGATGATCTGGGCTTGGATGATTATTTTGAAGGAGATGGCTTGACTGTTGTCGAATGGGGAAATCAGCTAGGCAAATGGCTACCCGAGGACTATCTAGAAGTTATTATCAAAAAAGATCCTAATGATGTAGCGAAACGAATCATTGCACTGGCACCTCACGGAGAAAAAGGCTCTGCATTATCAGTCAAGCTTATGAAAGCTTGGTCAGAAAACTAAAAAAGATGAAGTCCAGCTTAGCGCAAATGGACTTCATCTTTTTTAAATACTTCGAACGAATTTTTTTAGTGGCGTGCGCCCAAATTCTTTTTCTTGAGCGAGTAAAATTTCCGCACAGGCGCGACTATCTTCTAATGCATCGTGGTGATTTAGTAGTGGGATATCTAAATACCCGCAAACGGTATTTAGACGATGATTCGGCAAGTTTTGATAAAATTTGCGACTTGTTCGCACCGTGTCTAGCGTTAAGTAATGGGGTTGTTCAAGATTGTAGTAGTCCAAACAGCCAGCCAATACACCATTATCAAACGGAGCATTGTGGGCAATAATCAAGCTGTATGGATTAAAGTACTGAGCGATGCTCTCCCAGACCTCTGGGAATTTAGGGGCCGTTTTGACATCTTGTGGCTTAATTCCATGAATTTGGATGTTATGCCAAAAGAAAGACGTTTCCGGCTGAATTAACGAATAATATTCGCCGACTATTTTACTATCACGTACCATGACGAGTGCCAAAGAACAAGCACTATGGCGTTGGTGGTTGGCAGTCTCAAAGTCCATTGCAATAAAATTCATGTGCTCACCCTATTGTGACTTGTAACTCTACTGGACAATGATCGCTGCCTAAAATATCCGCATGTATCGAAGCAGAAGTTAGGTGAGAGGTGAGGTCATTAGAGACGATAAAATAGTCAATGCGCCAACCAGCATTATTTTTACGTGCATTAAAGCGATAGCTCCACCAAGAATAAGCACCGGTCAACTCAGGGTAAAAATGGCGGAAAGTATCTGTATAGCCATGGTCGAGTAAGGCTGTGAATTTTGCGCGCTCTTCATTTGTGAAACCGGCATTCTTTTGATTGGTTTTCCAATTTTTTAAGTCAATTTCTTGATGGGCAACATTTAAATCACCGCAGACAATCACTGGGCGGTCTTTTTTTAATTCATCGAGATAAGCGACAAAATCATCCTCCCATTCCATTCGATAGTCTAAGCGTTTCAATTCGTTTTGTGAATTTGGTGTATAGCAGGTGACTAAATAAAACTGCGGATATTCAAGTGTAATGACGCGCCCTTCTTGGTCATGTTCTTCCTTACCGATGCCATAAAAGACGTTATCAGCAGGTTCTTTGGCAAAGATGGCTGTACCAGAGTAGCCTTTTTTGACTGCGTAGTTCCAATATTGAGTATAGCCAGGTAAATCCATTTCAATTTGACCTGCTTGTAGTTTTGTTTCTTGTAAGCAAAAGAAATCTGCATCCAATTGCGTGAAGACATCCATAAAGTTTTTTTTCATAACAGCTCGTAAGCCGTTGACATTCCAAGATATAAGTTTCAAAGTAACGCCTCCTTATTTACACTTTTTATTCTACTGAATGCTCGAAAAAAATCAAAGGAAAGTCCTCATTCTTAGGAAATACTTTTCGATAGTGGTCAGTAGGTATGAATCATGCTAAAATATATGAGATTGAAAAACCAAAGGAGACATCCAAGCATGTTAAATACTGAAATAAAAAATGAATTTCCGACTATGAACTTATTACTAGATGAACCATTAATGAATTATACGTACACAAAAACTGGCGGACCAGCCGATGTGCTTGCCTTTCCATCTTCGTCAAAAGAGGTCCAAGATATTGTTCGTTATTGCAAGGAACATCATCTTGACTGGATGGTATTGGGGAATGCGAGCAACCTTATCGTCAGAGATGGTGGTATCCGTGGCGTGGTCATTATGTTGACAGATCTGACGGCTTGTCAGATTGAGGGACAGTTTTTAACTGTCGAAGCGGGCACAAAATTAATCGACACGAGTCGTCAAGCATTGGCGGCCTCTCTATCGGGATTGGAATTTGCGTGTGGTATTCCCGGTAGCATCGGTGGAGCAGTCTATATGAACGCGGGTGCTTATGGGGGCGAGATCAAAGATTGCTTTTATTCATGTGAATTTTTGCAAGCAGATGGAACCGTAGTCACGCTTACGAATGAAGCGATGGCCTTTGCCTATCGCCATAGCGCTGTGCAAGAACGAAAAGGAATCGTCCTATCAGCGACCTTCCAATTACAGCCTGGTGATCAAGACGTAATGAAGGCGAAAATGGCAGAATTAACTGAGCTAAGAGAAGCAAAGCAGCCTTTAGAATACCCATCATGTGGGAGTGTCTTTAAGCGTCCAGAAGGTTATTTTACTGGTAAATTGATTCAAGATGCTGGTCTACAAGGTCTCATCTGGGGTGGTGCCCAAATCTCTGAGAAACATGCTGGGTTTATCGTGAACGTTAACCATGCGACTGCGACGGATTACATTGAATTGATTGCACATATTCAGCAAGTCATTGACGAGAAGTACGGTGTGCAGCTAGAAACAGAAGTCCGAATCATTGGCGTAGAAAAAAAATAAAAGAAATCCATCAAAGAACTAGGCGAAGTTGCCAATTCTTTGATGGATTTTTTTACTATAGTCCAGTTCGTTTGGTAAATTTTAATAAGACTGAGGCGACAGTAGCAGTGGCAATACCTGCTACGATGGCTTCAGGAATTCCTTGAGTTAGAATAATCGTATTAATGGCAAGATAGACCGCATTACCAGCTTTGCCGATTATTGAGGCATATTCTTTTTGGAAGAAAAAGTAAATGGCATTCATGACTAAGATGGTATTGGTCAGGCCACCAATTAATCCTGCGAGAAACAAGGTGACAGGCTGGTACTTTTCTTTTAAGAAGCGAGACAAGCCACGGAATACAAAGTAAGGAACAATCCCGATCAAGATCCGAGGGACAAATGCTACTAGCAATGCAAGTGGGCTGCCGTGTTCTGCTCCGATTGGTGCGATAAAGGGTGAAAACACAAAAGACATTGGCGTGACAATAATGGTGGAGCGAATCATACTAATGAGACCAAAACATCCGCCTAAAAACCCGCCAATCTTTGGGCCAAGGATGATGGAAGCGATAATGACGGGAATGTGCATGGTCGTTGCATTAATAGGTCCTAAGGGAATAAACCCTAAAAACGGCACAAATGAGAACAACAGCAAAATTGCCAAGAAAAATGCCGTGAGTACTAAGCGAAAAACACGAGTATTGTTTTTCATGAAAGGCACCTCCTTTTTTTATTGGGTCGATACGACCGCTTCAATCTCTTTTATAATCGTGTCGACAGTTGCTAGAGCACCTGGACCAAAATCGCCACAAGCCAATAATGCTTGGCGAGGTTCAATTTCTTGGTAGCCAATATCTTTAAGTTGTTGCAGATTTTTTTGCGTCAACGGGTGGAGATACATTTTCGTATTCATCGCCGGTGCGATTAGTTTTGGGGTCGATGGCTCTAATGCTAAGGCAATGGTCGTTAATAGGTCATCGGCTATACCATTTGCCAATTTGGCGATGATATTGGCTGTCGCTGGTGCAATGACAAATAGATCTGCTTGCTTTGCCAGTTCAATGTGATTGATGAATGCTGGGTTTTGCTCACTCATTACGTCAGTGTGAACTGCGCGTTTGGATAACGATTGTAGCGTTAGCGGTGTAATAAATGCTTGGCTATTTTGGGTCATCAAGACATCGACATCATAGCCTATTTTGGTTAATTCATTGGTTAAGTCAGCAGCCTTATAAGCTGAGATACTGCCACTGACACCGAGTAAAATCCGCGTTTTTCTCATAGTTTTGCTCCTTAGTTGATGTGTTTTAGTTGATCGACTAGCATTTGTGCGATGGCTGGCTTGGTTTCAGCCTGTGCGACGATACCGTGTTCATTTAGCAAGTAGCCAATATGGTCATTACCGGCAATCGAAGTCAAGTCATTGGCCAATACAAAATCAGCTTGGCTTTTTTTACGACTTGCCTCTGCCACGGCGAACAGCTCATCTTTTGAGACATCAACAAGTAATTTGAACCCAACCAAACACGTTTTGGGTTGAAGTGACTTAATCATCTGAATCACTTTCGGTGTTTTTTGTAGAAATAAGACTAAGTGATTGGTATTTGACGAGAGCTTTGTTTCATTTACTTCAGGCTTATTAGCCAAGAAGGTGGCCAACGACTCTTTGTCTAATGGTTGATTGGGATGGGCAAGATGCCACTGATTCATCTGTGTCAAAAATTGTTCCTCTGAGTAGACTGTTTCCGTCGTAAAGTCGCTGACGGCCATGCTATGGATGACCGCATCATAGACGTGTTCTTTCATGCATCGTTCAAGGGCTTGACTAAGTTCATACGTATCGTGAATAGTCGTCACGTGTAGCTTGCTTGATTCGTTGGGTTTAATGGCAGATACGGATGCGATGACATCGACGGTTGCACCCGATTGTTCAAAAGCAGAAGCAATCAAGGTGCCTAATGTACCAGTGGCATGATTGGTAATCGACCGCACATCATCGATTTTTTCACTTGTACCACCCAGTGTGACTAAGATTCTCATTTTTTCACCTCGATAGAAATCAATGTTCTACCGCTGTGCGTCCCTGCAAGGAGTAGATCAGCCTGGGCTTGGATAGCCGATAAAGCAATCTCCGTCTGTGGAATCGCTGTGAGTAGCTCTTTGTGTGCTGCTAAAAAGTCCCAGATAGCTGCTCTTTTATCAATCGGTACTGCCACAGAATCAATCCCAAGCAGCTGAACACTACGCAAGATAAATGGTAAAACAGTTGTTTCTAGTTGAATACCGCCAGCATTGCCACACAGAGCAGCTTTTCCGCCATAAGAAAGAGACGGTAGCAACTCACTGACGAATGGGCCACCGACTGTGTCGATAAGCACATCGATTGTTTGCTTGGCAAGGGGGCGTTTTTTTTCGGGTAGGACTTCTTCTGGGGTACAAATGCTTGTTGCACCACAGGCAGTGAGCCATTGAGCCGTTTCTTTTTTGCGCGTGATGGCGGTAATGGATTGATAGCCCAGTGATGCCAGTAAACCAATCGCGATACTAGCAACCCCCCCAGTTGCTCCTGTCACGAAGATAGATGCATTTTTTTTGACAGAGTCATCAATAACAGCCAAAACGGCCAATGCTGCGGTGAAGCCAGCGGTGCCAAAGAGCATACTTTCTTTTAAGGAAAGACGATCAGGTAGTCGCACGAGCCAGTCGGTAGGAACAACTTGTGCTTGGCTATAGCCACCAGGATGTGTCACTCCTAGACCAAAGCCAGTCACCAGTACTTTTTCTCCTACTGGCCACTGCGGGTCATGAGACGCGAGAATTTCACCGGCTAGATCAATGCCAGGGACCATTGGGTAGCTACGGATAACACCTCCATTTTGTTTGGTTGCCAAGGCATCTTTATAGTTAAGGGAAGAATAATGGATTTTAACGATGACTTCATTTTCTTTGGGTTCAGCCAGCTGTCTATCTGTGACAGTCGCGAATACGTTTGCTTCTTGCTGAGTTACTTCTAATGCTTGGTAGGTTATCATGAGTATGAGCCTCCTTGTTTCTTTCAATCATAGATATCACGAACATCATAACATATTTTCAAAACGGATTATTTATTTTCTATCGAATTTCTTTGAATTATTCGTTCTTACAATTATATGCTTGTATTTTTTTCAAAAAAACCCTATTCTTATACAGTATGTTGTGCCATGAACAATAAAGCGAGAAAGACCGATATGGTATGTCTTCAATTACGTTTTGAAGCAATGACATATAATACACTGTATACAAGGAGGAAAAAAATGGGAAAACCAATCATTTCGTTTAACGATGTGGTCAAACGCTACGACGACGAGGATGTTCTAAAGAAAGTTAGCTTCGAGATAGAAGAAGGAAAGTTTTATACGCTTCTTGGTCCGTCAGGTTGTGGCAAAACGACGATTCTGCGTATTATCGCCGGGTTTTCTGAGGCAACGGAAGGAGATGTTTTCTTTGAAGGAAAGCGAATCAATGATGTGCCTGCGAATCAACGCCAAGTAAATACGGTTTTTCAAGATTATGCTTTGTTTCCACATATGAATGTCTTTGATAATGTGGCTTTTGGTCTCAAAATCAAAAAAGTTCCCAAAAAAGAAATCGAGCAAAAGGTGAAACAGGCGCTTCGTCTCGTCCAACTCGGAGGATATGAGTCGCGAGAAATCAGCGAGATGTCTGGTGGGCAGCGTCAGCGGGTCGCCATTGCACGCGCAATTATTAACGAGCCGAAAGTTCTTTTGTTAGATGAACCATTGTCAGCATTAGACTTAAAGCTCCGTACAGATATGCAATATGAGTTAAGAGAATTACAACAACGACTAGGTATTACGTTTATCTTTGTGACCCACGATCAAGAAGAAGCGTTAGCGATGAGCGACGAGATTTTCGTCATCAATAAAGGAAAGATCGTTCAAAGTGGGACACCAGTGGATATTTACGATGAACCAATTAATCATTTTGTTGCTGACTTTGTCGGAGAATCCAATATTGTCAATGGGACAATGATTGAAGACAATGTGGTCGAATTTGTCGGCAAGCGGTTCGAATGTGTCGATGGTGGTATGCGGACCAATGAACCAGTCGAAGTAGTTATTCGGCCGGAAGACTTGAGTTTAACCACAGTTGATAAGGGAAAATTAGTTGTTAGAGTGGATACGCAGCTATTCAGAGGCGTACATTATGAAATCATTTGCTACGATGAGCAAGAAAATGAATGGATGGTTCACTCGACACGTAAAGCGGTCGAAGGTAGCCAAATTGGGCTAGCTTTCGAACCAGAAGACATTCATGTTATGCGTTTTAATGAGTCGGAAGAAGAGTTTGATGCACGACTTGAAAGTTATGAAGAATAGGGCGGGGGGAAAGAAATGAAAAAAATTCGTCGCGTGTATGCCGTCCCGTATTTTGTTTGGTTACTTTTGTTTGTGATTGCCCCAGTCTTGTTGATTGTCTATCAGTCATTCTTTAATATGGCCGGTCAAGTATCCTTGACCAACTATGCCACGTATTTTGCTTCAGGAAAATACCTGACCATGACAGTTAATTCTGTCTGGTATGCGTTTTTGATTACGATGATTACACTGGCTATTAGCTACCCAACTGCCTATTTTTTATCGAAGCTAAAGCATAAAAATTTGTGGCTATTGCTAATTATTTTACCAACCTGGGTCAATCTGTTGTTAAAAGCCTATGCCTTTATCGGTATTTTTGGCATTCATGGCAGCGTCAATAATTTCTTAAGCATCTTTGGCATTGGGCCAAAGCAAATATTGTTTACCGATTTTAGTTTTTTAGTCGTTGCTACGTATATCGAGTTGCCGTTTATGATCATGCCAATCTTTAATGCATTGGAGGAGTTAAATCCTTCATTGATTAGCGCCAGTCGTGATTTGGGTGCCAATTCATTTGAAACATTTAGACGCGTTGTTTTTCCACTGTCATTGAACGGTGTGAAAAGCGGTGTGCAAGCGGTGTTTATTCCTTCGCTTTCACTATTTATGCTGACTCGTTTGATTGGTGGAAATCGCGTGATTACACTAGGTACTGCGATTGAGCAACATTTCTTAGTCACTCAAAACTGGGGCATGGGTTCAACCATTGGCGTGGTGCTAATCATTGCGATGTTTATCGTAATGTTCTTTACGGGTGAATCTCGCAAAGGAGGAGTAAGAAAATGAAAAAAATAAAATGGTCGTATGTGTATCTCGTGCTCGTCTTTGCATTATTGTATGCACCTATCTTTTATTTGATTTTTTATTCTTTTAATGATGGTGGAACAATGAATCGCTTTACAGGCTTTACCTGGGACAATTATTTGTCTGTCTTTGAGGATACGCGCTTATTGATTATTGTCTTGGATACATTTATGTTGGCATTTCTTTCTTCTTTATTGGCCACTTTGATTGGCACGTTCGGGGCGATGGCCATTTACTATACGCCCAAGCGAAAAAGTCGAGCACTTCTTTTAGGGCTAAACAATATCTTATTAGTCTCACCAGATGTTATTATCGGTGCGAGTTTCTTGATTTTCTTTACGATGGTAGGCGCGGTGATTCGTGGTTTTAGTCTTGGGTTCTTTAGCGTCTTGCTTTCGCATATCGCTTTTAGTATTCCAATCGTGGTATTAATGGTGATGCCAAAACTACAAGAAATGAATGACTCGATGATTGATGCGGCAAGAGATTTAGGAGCGAATAATTTACAAGTCATTAAAAATATTGTTTTGCCATTTTTGTCACCGGGTATTATCGCCGGCTATTTTATGGCTTTTACGTATTCATTAGATGACTTTGCTGTGACATTTTTTGTTACCGGTAATGGCTTCTCAACACTCTCAGTCGAAATCTATTCACGGGCCCGCCAAGGAATCAGTTTGGAAATCAATGCATTAAGCACGTTAGTCTTCTTATTTTCGATGGTTCTTGTTGTCGGCTATTACTTCATTAGTAAAGATGACACGTCTAAACGCTCACGCAAACGTGATGTGGAGGTGGCTCCTTTACGATGAAAAAAATTACTTCACTTATTATCGGAATTGTATGCGTCATCCTTGTCCTGATGTTTGGTGCACACCAATTAGAAAAGTCGACAGGTATGGCGGGTGCGAAAGTCGTCAATATTTACAACTGGGGCGACTATATTGATCCAGCTTTAATTAAAAAGTTTGAAAAAGAATCAGGTTATAAAGTAAACTATGAAACATTTGATTCCAATGAAGCCATGTATACAAAGATTCAACAAGGCGGAACGGCGTATGATATAGCCATTCCGAGTGAATACATGATTCAAAAAATGATCAAAGCTAACTTGTTGATTCCCCTAGACCATAGTAAAATCAAAGGGTTATCGAATATTGGTGATTCCTTCTTAAATTTAGATTTTGATCCAGGTAATCAATACTCGATTCCCTATTTTTGGGGAACTCTAGGTATTGTCTACAATGACAAATTTGTGAATGCCGAAGATATGACTTCATGGAATGACTTGTGGCGTCCAGAATTAAAAGACAATATCATGTTAATTGATGGTGCACGCGAAATTATTGGGTTGGGGCTTAATAGTTTAGGTTATTCGGTCAATAGTAAAAATATGGACCAATTAAATCAAGCAGTCGCCAAACTTCGGACACTCACTCCAAACGTGAAAGCCATTGTGGCAGATGAAATCAAAATGTATATGGAAAATGAAGAGAGTGCAGTCGCGGTCACATTTTCTGGTGAAGCAGCGGATATGATGTATGAAAATAGTCATCTTCATTACGTGATTCCAAAAGAAGGCACCAATCTTTGGTCAGACAATATTGTGATTCCAAAAACATCCAAAAATCAAGAGGGCGCTTATGCGTTTATTAATTTCATGTTAGAGCCAAAAAATGCGGCACAAAATGCAGAGTACATTGGCTATTCAACACCAAATGAAGCAGCTATGAAATTAATGCCCAAAGAAGTTGTTGAAGATAAGCAATTCTATCCTACCAAAGAAATGATGGCTAAAATGGAAGTCTATCGTGACCTAGGTTCAAAATATCTAGGTATTTACAATGATTTATTTTTAGAATTGAAGATGTACAGAAAATAGCTATAAAACTCAGGAAGAGTGCGAATTTATCAACTACCTAGTAAGAAAAAAGCATCCTTTTTACCTTGAGTTTTCCAATAACATACCAAAAGCGGCTCTTTAGCCGCTTTTGGTATGTAGTATTATATTAGTGTTCATCGAATGCCAACTAAGTTGTGCAATTGTTATCAGTAAAGATACAAATATAGATAGACAGCTGAAAGCATCAGAGGGTATTTTTAAGGTTTTTACTGCTAAATAAGTGCTGAAGTCCATGGAACGTCTACAATTGCAAGATACGCTGAAGTATATTCGTGAAGAGGATATTGTTGTTACTGAATTAGATTGCATCAATTGACAAATGTCAAACCTAAATTCCCTCCATTGTTGCACTAAATATTAATAAAGTATTCCAATCAGCATTGGTATCGTATTTATATGCTAAAGAATATTTTTCAACATTATTTTCATAGCAAAAGTCTATAATTTTTTTTAATTCTTGTATACTTTGTCCTAAAAATACCGAATTTATTCGAATTTTTTTTACCTTGCCAATTTCTTGTGCGTTTTTTCCACTTATTTATACTATGAGATTTTCTCATTACTTGTTTATTAAACGTTCCAAAGCTTTGAGTCGAAAAAATAGGAGTTACATATTGAGATTTTTTTATGAAATCTAACATAGTTTTTTTCCAGCAAAGTCCTTGCATTACTTGTGATCGCGTTCACTTTTCTTCGTTTTATTCTTTTTTTATAAAATGCAAATACTTTCATTTAAGTAATGCAATAAAATTTTGCCCTACAAAGTATCGAGAGATACGTACAAATTTACCGCAAGTATGTCACGAGTTTCGAAATGTCTAGAT
>OMJG01000278.1_pt1 | contig 39522 bp, 53 predicted proteins | sample 1646431 | NCBI WGS metagenome assembly OMJG01 (sample SAMN03771674, study PRJEB25209) | food metagenome | isolation source: Cotija cheese | place: Mexico:Jalisco,Michoacan | collected 2011-12-12
TGGAGTTCAGACGTGTGCTCTTCCGATCTGAGGATTCGGGGTCATCGAACGTGTGGTATACGTTTAAGGCACCTGTCCATTTGCTTTCGGTCAAGGCGATGGTCAGGTTCTTTGCGTCTTCAGATTCCGGATTTGCCCAATCTTTACCGATGGGTGTGCGTTTTCCGTTTGGATCCAGAAAATCATAGGTTATTTCATTTTTTATATAAATAGAACAATTTGCTGAAGATGGGTCGTTGATCCATTTCGCAACTTGATCGATTGCCTCGTCTTCGGCTAACCAACGAATGGCTGGTTCGTATTGTGTGAGAGGGCGGTCACTATTGTTGTTTATAACAAATATGCTCCATGGTTTATTGATTGTTGTCATTTTTTTTACACCTCAGTTTTGTCTTTTTAATTTCACCATTAGGTTTATTTCGGAAAGTAAGGTGTTTCGAATCGTACAAAGTGATTGATTTGTTACATCATCGATTGGTGTTGCGCTTTTCCAGTGTGAATTCGGTGTAAGCTCCATTATCTCTAAAAATAGTGTTTTTGATTTTTATCATTACAAATCGCTCCTTTTTCATATAGAACATTGGTTGGATGAGATGATTTCAAATATTTATTGGGGTGTGGGGCATTGCCCCATAAAGGTCGTTTGCGTATGCAGGCGACCGCTTATCGGTATTTCAATTCAGTTGTCGTCATTTTTAAATCTACCAATGACTAAGTGAGACGTTGTTTATAATTATGTAAAAAAAAGCCGGTAAAACCAACTTTTTTAAATAGCAGCACCTTTTAGTAGTAACTCTCGTTGCACGGAATTTAAAATACTATTTGAACGAACAAATTCAGCATGACGGTGGAAGAATGCTTTTGCCATTTTTCGAACATCATTTCCGTTTATTTGTTTGGTGATTTTAAACGAATCCATATCGAATCGACCGTCTTTGACTGTTGCGGTAATAAATCGATTTTTTGTGTTACCTGCGTAAAGTAAATGGTCAAATAAAACAACCGCATTTTTCACACCTTTTAATTCAGCTTGGATTTTACCTAAAGAAGATAATACGGATTTAGCTTCTGTGCCGTAAACTACAAAATCAAAACGATCGACACTTGATTTTTCCACTATAAAATGATTTGACATATTTTTCACACTCCGAGTTTTCTCTGTATGGTCAATAAGGGAATCGAACCCCTCAGACTTCCTGTAGCTCAAGCATGGTTAAGCAAATTGACACAATAATGGATCGTTGGTTGTCATGGTCATAGGGTGCTAAAAGTGTTTGCGCTAATAGGTCTGTATGAGGGCTTGATTCAACAAATAACATATGCTGTACGATGTTCGCTTGTTCGTATTGAGAAAAGTCTAAGGGGTCCAAATCCAATAACAAAAGTGTGGTGTTTTCTTGTGTGTTATTAGGGGACAGTTCTTGTTGATCTAATTGATAGTGATAATGTTTTTCAATACTGTCAAAATCGCCATGCTTTAATAAGACGGTACGCGTATGAGGGTACTTGGTTGATTTTGTGTGTTGTAATAAACAAACCGTCATGGATTACCTCCGTTTTTTGAGCGTGTCTGATGGTATATGTCACAAACATCGTATGTCACGAATTGTCTGTGGCTTTTATTCTTGGGTGACCCGTTGGATCGAGTCGTGGTGTAATACCGTTTGGTGTAACGATGTATTCGATGCCTGTTTCAGGATCGACCCAAAACCTGACAATCAGTTCACTGTCAGCGACGTTATCACTGTTTACTGCATAAATTTGTGTGATTTCGGTATTTTCATGTTCTTTTATGTCGATGGATGGTTTGTCATTTGAAGTAGATGGACTTTCTGTTTTCACTGCACCTGTATGACTACAACCCGTTATTAAAAGTGTTAGGGTAAATGCCGTTATGAGTTTAGTCAATCTGTTCATAATTAAATTCCCCTTGCTATTGATGATTTCATAGGGTTAATGGGGTGTGGGGGGTGCCCCAAAAAGGGCGATGGCGTAGGCCATCGCCCGATTAAGCGAAATCGAATGAACAAGATACAGGGAATACCTAAACAATTGGCGTATTTGTCCGATTATAAGTAGTAGGTATGCAACACACTTATTATATCGAACACCGTACCAATGACTTCAATAATCTGCTTAAAAGGAGAGACGATTATGGTACAATATTTGTTATTTAATGTGGGCGAACAGCGTTTTGGTCTACCCATATCCGTTAACGGGCATGGGGAAAGACGGTGTCGAAGGTGCTGAGGCGGTTAAATGGCAGGGTGGTTACATTGTGACACAAGACAAACAGACATCAACGGTTTACGGCATGCCGCGTGCAGTCGTAGAACGGGGATTATCTGATCAATCCACCAGCTTAGAAGGTATAGCGAACATACTCTACGAAATGATAAGGTGATGATATGACAACGTTAAATTATGCTTATTTTTATGACTGGGTCCACGCGAACTTACATATTCGCTTGGATGCCTACAAGGAAAAACAGCTGAACCGGCGCATTCATACGATCATGCGTCAGTCGGGTGCGGTTTCTTTGGAAGACTACGCCGAGCTTATCCGCACGGATGACCAGATCAAAACACAGTTTTTGGATTATATTACGATCAACGTGACGGAATTTTTTAGAAACAAAGACTTATTTGAGAAATTTGAAGAGTTACTTGTAACCAATCTATCTAAAAAGTTTGACGCGATTTCCATTTGGAGCGCCGCCTGCTCGATTGGTGCAGAGCCGTATTCCTTGGCGATGATCGTTGACCGACATGATCTACCGCTCAAGCAAAAGATTATTGCGACAGATATCGACGAGACCATCTTGAATAAAGCCAAAGAAGGCAGGTATAATGATAATGAACTAAAAAATGTGTCACTCCTTGACCGTTTACAGTACTTTACAGAATCCGACGGGCGGTATCACGTCGATGACCGCATCAAGCGCATGGTCGCATTCAAGAAGCATAATTTGATACTGGATGCCTTTGACGTTAAGCTGCATGTGATTGTTTGTCGAAACGTAACGATTTACTTCAAGAACGAAGTCAAAGAGGACATATACCAACGGATGAGCGAGGCACTTGTAACGGGCGGGCTGCTCTTTACAGGGGCGACGGAAACGATTTATCAACCTGAGCAGTATGGGTTGAGAAAAGTATCCTCATTCATCTATGAGAAATTCATCTAATGAGAAAGGTGTTCTATTTTGGACGATAATAGTGTATACCGCGATCTGTTTTTTGAAGAAACAGATGAGAACTTAGCCATACTGAATGATGAAGTGCTTCAGTTAGAACAAACACCTGATGACACACAGATCATTGATGCCATCTTCCGTGCCGCGCACACACTTAAAGGGATGGCTGCAACGATGGGGTATACAACGATGGCAACCTTGACGCATGCGGTGGAAAGTGTGTTTGAACGCGTGAAAAGCAATCAGATAACCGTCACGACCTCACTGATTTCGTTGATTTTCGAATCACTGGATACACTGACCCAACTCGTGGAAGACTTGCGTGCCGAGGGCGACGAGTCGCTGGATATCAGCCACATGGTTCAACGACTGGAACACGCTGGGGACACCGATGCCAAACAAACGACTAATGTACATACGGCCGATGGTTTCAGCTTTCCAGAACTGGAAGAGGCCGACTATTCGGTCATCGATGCCGCTGAAGCAAGTGGCTACACGTGTTTCTCGATAGGTGTACGGATTGAAAAAGACAGCCCGATGAAAGCCACCCGCGCGTTTATGTTTCTAAGTAAATTGGAGCCGGTGGGTGACATTTTACAGATGAATCCCGATGCAGAGACGCTGGAGCAGGGTGACGTTGGGGAACGTTTCACCCTGTATTTCTTGTCCAAAGACACGCAGGAGACCATTGAACGTCACGTTGGGGGCGTCAGCGAGATCGTTGACGTTGCGGTTACACCTCAGACGCTGGATGAGCTGAAAAGGATGGACGAACACGACATCAGTCAAGCAAGCGCAGCGCCTGAGACCTCAGCTGACAAGCAACCCGACACCAAGAAGTCGGTGACTAAGCGCTCAGCCACCAAACAGACGATCCGCGTCGATCTATCCCGATTGGATCAGTTTATGAACTTGGTCTCTGAGCTGGTTATCCACCGGACACGACTGGAAGACATTTCAGAAAAAAATGAACTGGCTGAACTCGATGAACCGTTGACCCAAGTGGGACGTCTGACAACAGAACTCCAAGAACTGGTGCTGCAACTGCGTATGCAACCCTTCAGCGTTGTTGTTCAGCGTTTTCCGCGTATGATGCGTGACTTATCCAACGAGTTAGGTAAAGATATTCAATTCCTGACCGAAGGCGAAGACACCGAGCTTGACTGGACGGTTATTTCAGAAATTGGCGAACCACTGATCCACTTATTGCGTAATGCAACGGATCACGGCATTGAATTGCCCGACGAACGTGAGAAAGCCGGTAAGCCGCGAACAGGCACGATCAAATTATCGGCGTATCAAGAAGGTAACCGCGTGATTGTCACGTTGGATGATGACGGGAAAGGTTTGAACCCTCGACACATCGAAAAGAGTGCGGAGAAAAAAGGCATTTCAACTGACGGGCTGACGGACAAAGAGATTCAGGAACTCATCTTCCATCCCGGGTTCTCAACAGCCGAAACCGTGACAGGTATATCGGGTAGGGGCGTGGGTATGGATGCGGTGAAAGCGAAAATTGCGGAACTGAACGGGAAAATCGAAACGGTGAGTGAGGTGGGCAAAGGGACGACCTTTATCATTACCTTACCCCTGACGTTATCGATTATTCAGTCGCTACTGGTTAAGGTGAGTGGTGAGACATTTGCGATCCCCCAAGCGGTGATCGACAAGGTTGAAAAATACGAACAGTCAAACGTGCGGGCGGTCCATCAAAAAGAGGTGTATCGCTTTGATGGCCAGACGCTTCCCGTTATTCGGTTAGCGGATGCGCTGGACTTAGACGCATCCACAGACGCGCAGCAGCATGTGATCATTGTCTTGATTGGACAAATGCGTTATGCGCTGGTGGTTGATGAACTGGTTCATCAGAAAGAGATCGTGATCAAAAAGCGTGGTCGAGAGCTAAATGGCCTATCCCATTTCTTAGGGACAACGATCCTAGGGGATGGTCACATCAGTCTGATTCTCGATGTAACGGCTATTTGTACACAACAGACGCACGAACAGCGTGACTGACCATTCGTCCTCACTACGTGCGGTTATAGGGCTTAGCGAGGTAAATAAGGCGTTCTGCCGATACGCATGATGTGTGCGTAATAAATAAGATGATAGATAAATTAGGAGGAATACAAAAATGGGTAAACGAGTATTGATTGTAGACGACGCGGCATTTATGCGTATTAAATTGAAAGACATTTTGGAAAAGAACGGGTATGAAGTCGCCGGCGAAGCACAAAACGGTAATGAAGCCGTCGCAAAATATAAAGAAACGCAACCGGATCTCGTCACCATGGATATCACGATGCCGGATAAAGACGGTGTGGAAGCCTTGAAAGAAATCAAAGCGATAGATAAAAACGCGACCGTTTTAATATGTTCAGCTATGGGGCAACAGACCATGGTTATGGATGCCATTCGCGCCGGCGCCATTGATTTCATTGTTAAGCCATTTGATACGGAGCGCGTAATCAAAGCCCTTGATAAGGCGATTAATGGTTAACAGCCGAACCATTTACCGGAATAAAACAAGGTTCACGAACCTGTCACAGAACCAACAAACGAAACGAATAACCGAGGGGGAAACCGAGACATGCAAGTGATTATTTTTGAACTAAATGAGCGATTTTATGGCTTCACGACGACGTTTGTCGATGAAATCACAGGCCCATTTGCGTCGACCGCTATCCCCCAAGGTGTGGCGTGGGCACATGGGCTCATTAATCTACGCGGGCAAATCATGACACTGATCGGCATGGACAGGCTCTTGGGACGGTCTAGTTCTGTAAATACAATGTGGTATAATAATACTATCATTATAAATGCAGACGATAATCCGATCGCCCTTATGGTCGGCAAGGTGCTTGGTGTCATGGACATTTCAGACGAAGACATACATAAGGCGCCAGACGACGATGACGGCCAGGTACTCGGCTATATCTCTGCATATAACGAAGTGATCACAATGATTGCATTGGATCATATTTTGAAAGAGAAAGAGGGAGTAGCGTGAGCCAACAAGTCTTATCCCAGCAGGAAATCGATGCGCTACTGGTAGCGATGGATAGTGGGGAAATCGATACAGAAGAGCTATCGGATGACGCGGCAGGGCCAAAAGTCAAGAGTTATGACTTTAAGCGCCCCGTGCGACTATCAAAAGAATATTTATCAACGATCTCGATGGTTTTTGATGATTTCGCCAAGCTTATTTCTAATCAACTGTCAACGCGTCTAAAACGACCGGTGGGTGTAAAAACAGCCGCCATTGAACAAGTATCCTTTGATGAGTTCATTCATTCTATACCGAGCTTCACCTTAATGAATGTGTTTCAGAGCGCGCCGTTAAATGGGTTGCAGATCCTTGAGGTCAACCCGCAATTTAGTTTACAGATGGTGGAACTGCTATGTGGGTATACGGAAGTAACCAATGACACGATACCTGATAAATCGGAATTCACGGATATCGAACTGGCGATACTGGAAGATGTGACGGATACGATGCTGCGGGCGTTTGAATCCGCGTGGCAGGATATCAAGCCAATCACGGTCACATCAGAAGGCACAGAAACAAATCCGCAACTGCTTCAAACCATGTCGCCGAATGAGCCGGTCGTGATGGTCACCTTTGCCGTTACACTCGAAGGCCAGCAGACCTTTATTAACATGTGCGTTCCGTACATATCGTTTGAAGACATTTTAGATAAGCTGAGCTTTAATAACTGGTTTCACTCAGGAAAAGAGGCTGATGCGTCAGAACGCGGTCAGCTCGCGGGTAGTCTTAATCGTGTACCTGTATCGATCGAAGTGAAGTTAGGCGAGTCCCAGATGAATGTGTCTGATTTTCTCGAAATGGGTGAAGGGGATATCATTCAGCTGGACGAAAAGGCAAACAAACCGTTAACCTTGTTTGTTGAAGACACGCCGTACTTTAAAGTCAAGCCGGGCCGAGTGCGTAACCAGCTGGCCGTTGAAATACTGAAATTTACAGGAGGAGAACACGACGATGAGTGAAGAACTAACACAAGAGCAAATTGATACCATGTTAAACGGTGGGGGTACAGAAACACAGGATGATACGGCTGACGCGTTGAGCCAAGACATTAAGGATATCATCGGTGAGGTCGGTAATATTTCAATGTCGCAAGCGGCAACGACATTGTCGCAGTTGCTGGACAGAAAGGTCAACATTACAACACCCGAAGTATCAGGTATGACGATCAAATCGATCATTGAGAACAGTGCATCACCTAAAGTGGTGACGATGATTGATTTCAAAGAAGGCCTTGTCGGGAAAAATGTCTTAATGATCGATGTCAATGATGCGATCATCATTGCTGATCTAATGATGGGTAATGACGGGACAGAGGCTGACGGTAAAGATTTTACTGAGCTGGAACTCAGCGCAGTATCCGAAGCGATGAATCAGATGATCGGTTCGGCCTCGACCGCTATGGCGACGATGATCAACCGACGTGTGGATATCACACCCCCTGACGTCAAAAAATGGGACAAAGATGAAGATATGTCCATTAATGTTGCGGATGAGGATGCGCTGGTTTGTACCACGTCATTCAATATGACGGTCGAAGGGTTGTTAGATACACAAATCATGCAGATTCTTCCCCTCGATACGGTGACCGAAATCGCCGATATCATGGTGGGCGACGAATCCGAAGTGGTTCACGGACGTGACGGTATGTCGGTTCAGCTCGTGGATACGGTGGAAAATGCCCCTGAAGAGCGGCAGGACGTTGAGGAGGTCTCGGTGGTGGGACATGATGAGGTCAGCATTCAAAAACCAAAATATCAGGAGTTAAACCAAAGCAAGAGCAAACACGCACCGCGTAATCTTGATTTGATTATGGATGTTCCGCTTGATTTCAGCGTGGTTCTTGGTAAAAGCAAGAAAACCATCAAAGATATCCTTGCGCTGAACACCGGGTCCGTCGTTGAGCTGGATAAGATGACCGATGAGCCGCTTGAAATCTATGTTAACGGCAAGCTGATCGCCAAAGGCGAAGTCGTTGTCATTAACGAAAGCTTCGGTATCCGCATCACAAACATTTTAAGTAAGGAACAACGTGTGCGTCATCTAAACTAAGCCGTAATCACACATGAACAAACAAAGCAGGAGTCATTCTGCTTTGTTTGTTTGTCTAAATGCGTTGATTTGTATGGGGGATAAGCGGGTTACAATGTCTCAGATATTTCGGTATACTGGTTTTAGTTTTTAATATTTATGATATAGGGTTAATGAATGAAGAATTCGTCCGATTATAAGTATAAGAGATCATTAAACAATGACAAGTAACCGACCCATGCATAGGATTAAAGGAGCGTATGACCGATGAAAATAAATAACTATACAAACGTAGTGGCCGCATTAAGCCAATCGAAAGAATCTAAAAAAGACGTAACACCTAAGACAGAGACGCATCGAAAAGAAGCCGTTCAGGTCAGCATTTCTAAAGAAGCGCAGGCGCTACTCGACGCCGACAAAGCCGTTTTCTCAGAGCGCGTGAGTGCAATCAAGCAAGCCATCCAAAACGGTGAGTACGAGGTGGATCCGAGCAAAATCACTGAAGGACTCGTCAAGGCGTTACACGACCAGAAGGAGTATTAATCCAGATGAGCAAAACCGATGACGTACGTAAACATTTAGAACAGTTAAAAGCGGTCTTATTAAAGGAAAAAACGATTCTGATCGAAAATGATGGAGCAAAGCTGTCAGACATTATCGATGAAAAAGAAACGATCATACAGGCCTTATCGACCGTTGACGATACGGACGTTGAGATGGATACACTCAACGTTCTTTTGCGTGAAATAAAAGCCTTACAGGAAACAAACGTAATGTTGACAGAGCAGTCCATGCGTTATGCGGAAGCCATGCTAACACACATTAAAACATCCGCTAAGCAAAACAATACGTATTCAAAAAAAGGGACATTTGCCCAGACAAAAACGAGTACGTTAGTTGATCAATCACTTTAAGGAGCAGACATATGAGTGGATTATTTGGAACATTAAATACAGCAACGAAGGGTATTCATGCCCAACAAACAGCCCTGCAAACCATTGGGCATAACGTATCGAACGCAAATACCGAGGGGTATACACGTCAGCGTGTGACGATGCAGGCTGATTTCCCGCAACACGTCACGGGTGTGGGACACGTTGGTACCGGCGTACGTGTCGGAAGTATTGACCGTGTGAGTGATACATACGTCACGACACAGCTAAGAGAGGCGAATTCGACGCTGAAACGGCACGAATCGTTATCCGATATTGTCGGTCAGTTAGAAGCGGTCTTTAACGAACCATCGGATGCAGGTTTGGGTAATCAGGTTTCTGAAGTGTTTAATGCGTGGAACTATGTCGCGTCAAACCCTGAGCAGGGATCAGCGCGAACGATGTTAGTTCAAACAGCGGAAACCTTTACTGATACACTTCGTCATATGTCTCAGTCCATGTCATCCTTACATACGGATACGGTGAAGGAACTCGATAACGCGGCCTTGAGTGTCAACTCTTCTTTAGAACAGTTGGATACGTTGAATCACCAGATTTGGCAGGCCTCTCTCAAAGGATCGGTTCCGAATGACCTGCTGGACCAACAAGACCGCCTACTCTCTGATATTGCCGGGAATGTTGATATTTCTGTTGAGCGGGATGAATTTAACCGTGTGTTCGTCGAAGCCGATGGGCAAACGCTTTTAGATCGTAACTCACGTCAAGAACTGGCGGTCGTTACGGAACAAAACGAAAACGGGGACTTCTTCCTTTCTAACGGTGAACAAATCAATGTGCCAGAAGGGTCTGAGATTAAACGGGGTAGTCTTGTGGTGAAGACGCAGGGCAGTAATGACGTGACATTGATTGAAGCGCAATCAGGCACGATTAAAGGGACTCAGGATGCACTGAACGTCATTAAGGACGCGCAAGGGGAATTAGATGATTTTGCGCATAGTTTCGCCAAAGCTACGAATATGATCCACAGTAATGATGGCGAAGGTGACCCGTTCTTCTCGTTTGATGATGCTAACGTCGCGTCGACGATCCGTGTCACAGACGACTTAAAAACGAACCCGGAAAATGTTGTGTCGGGTGCATCGCTTGATAATGAATTTGCTGGTGACGGTTCGCGTGCACAAGCCATTGCCTCTCTACAGAACAATCCCTTGCCATCAGATTCGGAGAGCTGGCAGTTAAGCGGTGACGGCACGATGACGATTGAAGGGGACGGGCCAGGGGCAACGCTATTCAATCGTTATAACAGTCTCGTGACCGGTATGGGTATTGTTAAGCAGCAGGAAGATAATATGTTGGAGACACAGACGGCTTTGACGGAGATGTTGTCACAACGTCGCGAATCGATTTCGGGCGTGGACGTTAACGAAGAAGTCGTGGGTATGATCAAATACTCGAGCGCATTTCAGGCTAATTCTCGTGTATTACAAACGATTTCTGAGATGCTCGACACATTAATCAATAGAACAGGGGTATAATGATGCGTGTAACGAATAATTTAATGTCTCAAAACTTTCTATCGAATTTGAATAAGAATTCAAATAAAGTATTTAAATATCAGGAACAATTATCAACACTTGAACAAGTTAGCCGACCGAGTGATGATCCATTAAAAGCCTCTAAAATCTTGGATTTAAAAAATGAATTGAAGCAAAACGCCCAGTACAAAACAACGATCAATGATTCCATTGATTTTACCAATGTACAGGATGCCGCGTTAGGGAGTGCAACCAGTTCATTACAGCGTATTTCAACATTGACGCAACAGGCGGCAAATGGGACGTATAATGCGCAAGACCGTCAGGCAATCAAATCAGAGATCGAAAATGAAGTAGAATCTGTGGTTGATGCGCTGAATACGAATTTTGGTGGCCGTTATGTGTTTGGGGGTCAACGAAGCGATGAAAAACCATTTACCGTGACGAAGGATGCTGGTTTCTCAATTGCGTATTCAGGTCAGGATGACACCATAAACGGTAATGTGACACGCGAGATAGCCCGAGGGGTCACCGTCGATTTGCAGACAGACGGTCGCCAGCTGTTTGAGCCAGAAGGCGGGATTGGAAATATTAGTGAGCTATTCAACGATGTGTTCACGGCTTTGGACAACAATGATACCGACGCTTTAGGTGGTGACGTGCTTCAGAAGATTGAAACGACGATGACGAACACCGTTGATATGCGAACGAATATCGGGGCACTCTCTAACCGTTTGTCAGCGGCCAAAGATCGTAATGAATCTGAGTATTTAAACATGGAAACAACCTTGTCAACGAATCAGGATATTGATCTAGCCGAAACGTATATGCACTATACGATGGAAATGACGGCGTACCAAGCGTCCATGAACATGGGGACAAAAATACTACAGACGAACATCATGGATTATGTGAGATAATCGGGAAAATGACTGAAGCGAATGCTTTAGTCATTTTTTTTTTAGAAAAAATCAAAAAAAAATAAGAAAAGGACTTAACAATCTCCGATTGTGTCCGATAATAAGTATAGAAGGCAAGAAGCCTTAAAAAAAACTATAAACGGAGGAACACAAATATGCGTATTAATACAAATACGGCGGCAATGAATACATATTCCCGTCTAACAAGTGCAAACGGAGCTCGTGCCAACTCAATGGCTAAATTATCATCTGGACAACGTATCAACAAAGCAGGGGACGACGCTGCTGGACTATCCATCTCTGAGAAAATGAAAAACCAAATCTCTGGTTTGAAACAAGCAACACGTAATGCTCAAGATGGTATTTCATTGATTCAAACAGCTGAGGGTGCTTTGAATGAAACACACTCAATCCTGAACCGTATGCGTGACCTGTCTGTTCAAGCAAGCAACGGCACAAACGCTACTGAAGACTTAACAGCGATCAAAGCTGAAACGGATGAATTAATCGCCGAAATCGACAACATCGCAGGTACGACTCAATTTAACAATACAACATTGTTAGACGGTTCAGGTGTTCAAGGATTGACTCTACAAATCGGAGCGAATGCGGGTCAAACCGAGTCATTAACCATTGCTGACATGTCAGCTAGCGGACTAGGTCTTGATGCAATTGACGCGTCAACGGATGCCGAGGCGGCTATCACTGCGTTAGACGGCGCAATCGGAACAGTCTCAACACAACGTTCTGAACTAGGTGCGAAACAAAACCGTCTGGAGCACACAATCAACAACCTGACAACAACTAGTGAAAACCTGACAGAAGCTAACTCACGTATCCGTGACGTAGACATGGCTGAAGAAATGATGGACTTCACGAAGTCTAACATTCTTTCACAAGCGTCTACTGCAATGTTGGCTCAAGCTAACCAAATGCCACAGGGCGTTCTACAATTATTGGGATAATTTCCAAAATTGGATAGTGAATTTTAATTTAATCAGAACCGAAGCGGTGGTTGCTGCTTCGGTTTTGTTTTTACATAGAAGTAGCTCGTTTATTTTAGGAGGGTGATGAAAATGGTTTCAAGGGTAAAGTCTATTGATGCATTGCGAACAATTGATCGGGTTTTACATTCGCGTAGAAATGGGGTATCCTATTCTGGAGACCGTTTAGTCGAAGTTGAACCGGTCAAAGCCGTTGAAGGGGTTGAAACATCCTTTGACCGCATGCAATATGAACCGAACAAAGAACATATACAGAAGCTCGTGGATGAAGCCCAAAGTGTTTTGCAACGGGTGAATGGTCAGTTAACGTTTAAAGTGCATGAGGGGACGGGACGGATACTGGTTCAAGTGGTGGAAAAAGAAACGAAAGAGGTTTTACGCGAAATACCACCTGAAAAAATGCTGGATGTGATTGCGGGGATTTGGCAGTGGTCAGGTATAGCCGTAGACAGAATGGAGTGATGACATGAGCGATATAAGTATGATGGGTGCGTTTTCGGGCGTGGATATGGCGATGATCAACAGTATGATCGAAGCAGAAGCCGCCAAGGGTAAGCGATTCACAGCACAGAAGCAAGAATACACAACGTCTAAAAACGCATGGAAAGATATGAATACACGTCTTGATAATTTATATAAGCGATTAGACGACTTACAAAAACCGGACGCGTTCAATTCAAAAGCAGTCAGTATGACTGGCCCGGAAAATGTAAAGGTGACAACAACCGCATCGGCGGCGACAGGCGACTATCAGTTGCAGGTTGATCGACTGGCGACGCAGACACGACTGACCGGTGACCAAGTGGGTGTGACGGGTGATATTCGTACAGAGTTAGGCCATACGGGTACGTTAACGGTCAACGGTGTAGATATTGCTGTCGAAGCAACAGACAGTTTGCTCGCAATCAATGAAAAAATCAATGGGTCATCGGATGATACGGGTGTCCGCTCGAATATCGTTGATAACCGCTTAGTTTTGACACACACTGAATACGGTGCGAACGATATCACGGTAGCCGGTGATGTTGTGGGGGACTTAGGTTTGCCCGGTATCACAGCGGATACCGGGCAAACCAGTCAATTCTCCATTGATGGTCTCGTCATTGAACGCTCGTCCAACACGGTCGATGATGTTATTGACGGGGTAACCTTTGACTTGACGAATGTGCATGAGGGTGGCGAATCGACAATTGTTTCCATAAGTGAGGACTTGGATAAAGCCGCTGAAACCCTTCAGAAGTTTGTTGAACAATATAATTCAACACAAGGCTTCATCACGACACAACTGAGTGTGGGTGATCCGTCAGTATCCGGGAATAAAACAGGTACGTTGTCTGGTGATGGTACGCTGATGCGCCTTCAGTCAAGCTTACGCTCGATGGTGACGAGTCGAGAATCACATGGAACGTCAATCAACGGTCTTCAGGAACTGGGTGTAACGATTGACCGATCAGGCGTTGCCTCATTTGACCGTGAAGTATTAGAGACACAGGTCAAAGAAAAGCCAAATGAAGTGAAAGACTTCTTCTCATCATCAACAACGATTCCGGGTGAAGCCGGTGCTGAGGACAGTGTTGAACACAACGGCTTTTCAACGGATATGCGTTCACTCGTCAACCAGTATATTTCGAGTTCAAACGGTGTGATCAAAACCCGTCAAGACACGTATGACCGTATGATTCGTGATGTGAATGACCGCATTGACCGCTTTGATGAGCGTTTGGAAGCGCGAAAAGAACGGTACATCAGACAGTTTTCAGCGCTGGACACGGCCATGATGCAAGCCGAATCGCAGATGACAATGATGGTTAATCAACTAAGTGGTAACCAAGGGGGCTAGTCGTATGATGGTAGATAATCAAGCGTTGCTAAACGAAAAGCAGGGGCACCTTCAGGACATGTTTGATCGTTTAGCCGCTTGGGATCGCACGGCTGATTCCGCTCAGGCGATTCTTGATCATAATCAAACACATATTCAGGCAATTGAAACGATCGATCGCCAGTTATCCCGTGATGAACGTGAGGCGTTCGTTGAGACCCATCGTGGGTTGGTTGAAGACATGCTAGCCATTCAAAGACGCCTTATAGCCGTTTTACAAAAAGAATCAAAGAAAATCGAAGGTCAAATGCAACAGATGAATAAGAAAGATAAAGTTGTTAGACATTACATGGATAAGGAAACATCACTCTTTGTCGACCGTGATGTGTGAGAAAGGATGACATAATGGGGTATACATCAGCTTCTAAAGTGTATAAGAAAAATCAAATTGAAACCGCGTCACAGAAACAGCTCGTGGTCTTACTGTATGAAGGGGCTATTAAGTCCGTTCGTTTGGCCGAATTGTCGATCGAAAACGGCAATATGGAAAAGGCAAACACGACGATTCTAAAAGCGCAGGATATCGTCACCGAATTGATGGTGTCATTGAATCATCAAAATGGTGAAAACACCATTGCTAGCGAACTGCAGGCACTTTATTCCTACATGCTTAGCCAGTTGATTCAGGCTAATTTGAAAAAAGACACGGAAATATTAAAACATATACACAGTTTACTATCGGAATTACGCGACACATGGGCCAGCATTTGATGTTGGTCTCTTTTTTTTGTCGTTATCGATCGATTGACCCTGTTTTATTATACCGTTTATTGAAAAATATACATGTTCACAAATATGACACAATTGACAAAAATAGTAAGATGGCTATCTTTTGAGCTTATTTTATGACATAATTAACTATTTCGGTGGACAACCTCTTCCACTTGAAATAGCTTTTTTATTGTTTTTATAGTTTTTTTCGGGTGTTAACGGGTATTTGTGCGTATAATAGGGAAAGTTGTGATTTTAATAAACAGGAAATATTGTATCATAAATAGGTATGCTAATGAGGGGGCATGAAGAGAGGGGTCATGAAAAAGAACCCTATTGCGCCTGTAAGTTTTGTTCGTTAAAATTATCAGTGTTACGTAAAGTGTTAGTAGATAGATATAAAGATATTATATTAATGAGGTGAAAACATGTTTACGGGGTCTAATTATAAGGTATTAAAAGGGGCGTTAGATGCGTCATCAATGCGTCAGGAAATGATATCATCAAACATCTCGAACGTTAATACACCGGGATATAAAGCGAAGCGCGTGGACTTTGAAGATACACTGAAACGTGTGATGGATGGTTCGGGTATGACGAGCACACACGCGAAGCATTTCGGCGCATCAGATGTCTCATCAGTGACGCCAGAAATTAAAGAGCAAACGGGTAACCGTATAAACGAAGATGGTAATAATGTGGCGATTGATACCGAAATGGCTGAATTATCCGCCAATACGATTTATTATCAAGCGCTGAGCACACAAATGAATAATTATTACAGCAATATACGGTCTGTTTTGCGATAAAAACGAATGAAGCCCAATGAAAAGGAGATAACGATATGTCAATTTTTAATGCTATGCAAATAAATGCCAGCGGCTTGACGCTTGAGCGTTTCAAACTGGATACCATTTCAACAAATATCGCGAACGTGAACACGACACGTACGGAAGATGGCGAGGGACCATATATAAAACAAAGTGTTGCATTTGAAGAGAACATTCAACGGGCTAATTCCCAACTTACAGGGAACACAGAAACAAGAAGTGCGGGTGTGCAGATCACAGGTGTTGAACGCGATGCGGATAATGTCCGTTTAGCGTATGAACCCAACCATCCGGATGCCGATGAAAATGGTTATGTGGCCTATCCGAATGTCGATATGGCTGATGAGATGGTGGACATGATGACCGCCATTCGAACGTACGACGCCAACGTTACGGCAATCAATAGCAACAAGGATCTGTTAAAACGTGCGCTAGAAATTGGTCGTCAGTAAACTAATTAATGAATAGGAGTATGACATGTGATTAATCAAATGAATCAGCTATACACACAAGCGTTGAATCAAGTAAATACAGCGAAACCGAGCAGTCTTGACGATACGAATGAAACAAACCCTACAGCCTTTACCAACCTATTAAAGGATTCCTTGAAGACCTTAGATGGGAAACAAGCGGAATCCGCCAATGCTGTGCAGTCCCTGATTGACGGTAGTGCGGATGATCTACATACCGTTATGATTAAAACAACGGAAGCTCAGCTCTCTCTGGATATTGCTGTTCAGATGCGAAACCGCTCGTTAGAAGCCTTTAACGAGATTAAGAATATGCAATTTTAAAGAAATTAACCAACAGAGTAGAGGGAGCGTCATAAATGAATAAAGTAAAAGATATCGGTGCATCGATAAAGGATGGATGGCTCCAGCTTGAGGAGAAAAAGCGTAAACGCCTCGTTATTCTTGTGTTGGTTGCACTGATTTTATTGGGTACGATTGGTTACGTCACGCAACGAAGTCAGTATGCGGTGTTGTTCTCTGATTTAGCTGATGCCGATGCCGGAGCCATTGTGGACGATTTGGAAACACAGGGTATCGAATACCGACTAGAGGACAATGGGACAACGATTTTGGTGGATGAAGAACACGTAGATACCTACCGTATCGATCTTGCTGTTAATGGTATGATGCCTGAGAAATCAACGGGTTTTGAAATATTTGATGAATCAAGTATGATGACAACAGATGAAGATCGTCAGATCATGTATCAAAGAGCGTTGACAGGGGAGCTTGAGCGCTCGATTTCGTCGCTTCAGCAAATTGAGTCGGCGAAAGTGATGTTATCCTTACCCGAAGATAGTATCTTTCAGAACCCGGCGTATCAAAACGAAGCGTCGGCGTCAATCGTTGTACAATCCGTCGGAACGGTTTCGCAGCAAAACATTCAAGGGATCGCCTCGCTTGTGACGGGTGCGGTTGAGCATTTACCTATGGAAAATGTTCAAGTCGTGGATACGAGTGGTAACCTATTAAGCGGGTTCCTTGGGTCAGGCGAGGACGGTTTAGCCTCAATGGATGTTTCATCTGATCAGCAAGGGGTTCGTCGGTCATATGAACAGGACTTAGAAGAACGCATTGCCTCACTATTAGCGCCTGTTTATGGCTATAACAACGTGCGCATTGTCGTGAACGCCGACATGAATTTTGATGTCGTTGAAGGTGAAAGCATTGAGTATCGTGCCCCAATGACGGATGAAGATGATGAGAATAGAGAAGGGCTTGTTAGAAGTCAAACAGAGAGTTTTGACGGCGCGAGAGACATGTTGGCTGGTCTTATCGAAGAGGGTGACATGCCTGTTGCAGAAGATGGTGATGTTGACAATACATCGTCTATGGACCGCACAACAAACTACGAGCTGGATCAAGTGACGGAACGTTATGTGCGTGCACCGGGTGTTGTTGAAGCAATCAACGCATCGGTTGTCGTTAATCAAAATGCTGGTGTGGTACCGGATGAAGAACAAATTGATGGGATTGTCAGTCGTGCGCTTGGGCTAGATGATCAAGCCGATATTCCCTTACCCGGGGATGTTGCGGTTGAGGTTTTACCCTTTGCAGAAGATGATGAACTTGTCATTGGCGATGACGAAGGGCCTGTGGAATCCTTGGTGAACGTCTTAACGGAAAACTGGTTATACATGACGGGTGGCATGGTCTTGCTCGTTGTACTCGTTGCAATTTTGACTCTGTTAAAACGTGGAAGAAACACAGAGATAGCCGAAGAAATGGCTGCACAGGATGTTTTCGAACCAGAACCGGTGGAGATACCTGAGATACCAGAAGAAGAACTTATTGAAGAAATCGATAGAGAAAACGAAATGCTTCAGTACAAGAATAAGGTAATGTCTGAGAAAGAAGACCGTGTTCGTAATCAGGCGAAAGAAAATCCTGAGTTGGCAGCTGAATTATTGAAAGTTTGGTTGAAAGACTAGAAAGGGTGTCCCGAAGTGGAAGAAACAATGGAAAAGGTTGCACCACCCAAAGAAATGGACGGGGTGCGTAAAGCAGCTATTTTCATGATCTCGCTGGGGCCGGAAACGTCCTCGCAGATCATGAAACAGTTGCCCGATAAGTTTATACAAAAAGTCAGCTACGAGATTGCCAACATTGATCACGTGAGTCAGAAAGAAAGAGAAGACATTATCAATGAGTATTTAGAAATGTCACAAGCCAGAGAATATATTTTGGATGGTGGGTTCGACTATGCGAAAGACCTGTTAAATAAGGCTTTGGGATCTGCTCGAGCTAAAGAGGTCATTGATATGCTGAACCAGATTCAGCTGCGTGAGCGACCATTTAACATTGCACGAAAGGCTGATCCACAGCAGTTGACGAACTTGCTGATTGGCGAACAACCTCAGACGGTTGCTTTGATCCTGTGTTACATGCAGCCGGATAAAGCGGCGCAGATTTTGATAAACTTTCCACCCGAACAACAATCCGAAATTGCGGAGCGTATCGGAACGATCACGAATACGTCTCCGGCGGTCATTGAAAAAATAGAAAAGGTTATCGAAAGCAAGTTTTCTACGTATGTTGAGAATGACACGGAACAGGTCGGTGGCGTATCGACATTGGTTGATATTCTTAACCAAGTGGGCCGTACAACAGAGAAATCAATTGTCGGCGAACTGGAGCAGAATCAACCTGAGTTGGCAGAGGAAGTTAAAGCGAGTCTCTTTACCTTCGAAGATATCATTTCTCTTCAACGTGCTGACGTACAAAAAGTGTTGCGTGAAGTGAATAATGACGATCTTGTTCTGGCGCTCAAAGGCGTCTCAGACGAATTGCGTAACTTTATCTTTGAGAACCTGTCGTCCAGAGCGGTCGAGACCCTCAAGGAAGACATGCAATATCTTGGACCATCACGCTTGTCTGAGGTTGAAGAAGCACAGCAGAAAGTGGTCACGGTTATCCGTGGCTTAGATGAGCAAGGCGAAATTTACATCATGAGGGGCGATCAAGATGCCATCATCGAGTAGAATCATCAAATCGACCAAAGCACATCCCGCGAAGGTAGCTGATGAATGGGTTATCGATACGATGTATGACTATGAACCTGAAGCGGACATTGACGTGTCAGAACTCTTAGATGATGAAGAAGACGACGGCAATCACGAAGCCCGTGCGAAGCTGACAGACGCGTACACTAAGAGCCAGCAACTGATGGACGAGGCGTTAAAAGAGAAAGAACGGTTGTTGTCTGAAGCGGAAGCTGACATTGCACAAATGAAAGAAGCGGCGTACCAGAAGGCATTTGAAGAGGGTACGCAAGCCGGTTATGAGCAAGGGTATCAGGATGGTAAAGCCAAAGGTTATAATGACGGTAAGGATATGAGTCAACAGCTCATCGACCAAGCAAAACAGTCGGTGAGCGACGCTCAGCTAGATATTGAGCAGTACGTTGAAGAGAAAAAGGAAAGTCTCTTGTCTTTATCGATTCATATGGCGGAAAAGATCGTACGTGAGCAGTTGGAACTGACGCCGGACGGTATTTTGGAGCTTGTTCATCCTATACTTCATCAACTCGATCAAAAAGAAGATTATGTGAGTTTGACAGTGCATTCGTCTAAGCGTAAAGATATTCGGGAACGCATTCCCTATTTAGAAAAGAATTACCCGGGCGTACGTTTCGTCGTCCTTGGTGATGACAATGTCGATACCTTGGGCTGCGTCGTTGAAAGTGTGCATAAAGTCATTGATCTGCAAGTGAAAAATCAACTGGAAGCGATGATCGAAGAGATGAAAGAAAGTGAACGTGAGATGAATTGATAAATATTCCATTTGAACTGTATCATGAAACCTTAAATAAGAAATCCGTGTTGTTGAAACACGGGAAAGTGAGCCAAGTTATTGGGCTGATCATTAAAGTGGATGGCTTGGATGCGTTTATCGGTGAAGTATGTGAGATTGAAATCAAATCACACGAAAAAACGGTTCTATCAGAAGTCGTTGGCTTTGTAGATGAAACAGTCCTCTTAATGCCGTTAGATGATTTGGATGGTATCGGCCCGGGTTGCTTGGTTTACCCAACAGGGAAAGCGCTGAAAATTGAAGTCAGTGACGACATGTTGGGTAAAACCTTTGACGGGTTAGGTCGTCCACTAAGTAATGACCAGCTGGAAGGTGCGGCTAAGTTCTCCGTACACCGTCCATCGCCTGACCCGTTTAAACGTCCAAAAATCGATACGATCATGCCAACAGGTGTCAAAGCCGTTGATGGCCTTTTGACCGTCGGTGAGGGCCAGCGTATGGGTATCTTCGCCGGTTCAGGTGTTGGTAAATCGACGCTCCTCGGTATGATGGCCCGCTACAGCGAAGCCGATGTCATTGTTATTGGCTTGATCGGTGAGCGTGGGCGAGAAGTATTAGAGTTTATTGATAATGACTTAGGTGAAGAAGGCTATAAGAAATCTGTTGTTGTTGCGGCAACGTCTGACCAGCCGCCTTTGGTGCGTTTGAAAGGTGCGTATGTGGCAACAGCGATTGCTGAGTACTTCAGAGACCAAGGCAAAAAAGTGGTCTTGATGATGGACTCAGTGACGCGTGTGGCGATGGCCCAACGTGAGATTGGCTTGGCAACCGGCGAACCGCCAACGACTAAAGGGTATACGCCCAGTGTCTTTACGGTGTTACCAAAGCTTTTAGAGCGAAGCGGGAAAACGATGACCGGTTCCATCACGGCCTTTTATACTGTCCTTGTCGAAGGGGATGACATGAACGAACCGATCGCCGATGCGGTTCGGGGGATATTAGACGGACATATTATCTTATCCCGAAAGATCGCCTCAGAGAATCATTATCCCGCCATCGATATTCAAAACAGTTTGAGTCGATTGATGAAAGAGCTGGTTGATGATGCGCACAATGATGCGGCAGGGAAATTCAGAGAGAATCTGGCAACCTATCAAGAATCAAAAGATTTGATCGATGTCGGTGCCTATCAGCAAGGGGCTAACCCGCTTGTTGACCAAGCGGTGCGATTGAATCCGGCGATCAAAGGGTTTTTAAAGCAAAAAACAAGTGAATCGGTGCCGTTTACGGAATCGGTACACCAAATGACAGCCATATTGTCCAATCAGACAATCAGATAAGGAGCGATTAAATGCAGGGTTATCGTTTTTCAATGGAAAAAGTATTAGACTGGCGTTCCGACCAAGAAGATGCCGCCCAACGACGGGTGAAAGATAAAGAAGAACAGGTCCGGATAGAAGAAGAGAAGCTGAACCGAATCATATCGGAAAGCCGCCGGTTAAAAAACGAAAATCTCTTTTATAAAAGTGTGGACCATCTAAAACGTCAGAACTTATATAAGGATTTGCTGGATAACAAGATAATCAAGCAGCGTCTGGCGCTTCAAACCGCCGAACAGGAACTAACTATGGCTCGGAATCAGTTGAACGATGCACACAAAAACAAAAAAGTGATGGAGAAGCTGGAAGAAAAAGAACACACCCGCTTTAAAGATACCATAAAGAAAAAAGAGCAGTCCCAACTTGATGAAATCGCAACATTGAATTTTGGTCGCTCGATGCTTTATTGATGAAGACATTCTTATTTGAAAGGTGGTGAATACCCGTGAATGTGACCGCAGTAAGCAAAGAGACGACGATGAATGCCCCACGTGGTCAGACGGAAACACCCGATACACAAGCGTTCTCCCATGCATTAAAACAACAGATGACACCGTCCAAGAAAGCAAATGACGGTGAGGGGGACGAAGGGTCAGCTGAGCACGCGTTGGATGGTGAACAATCATCAGAAGACAAAGAGGAGTCACACGCGTTTATTATTGTCCCACCGTTTTTACGGTTTGAAACACACTCAGAGCTTTCCAAACCGGCGTTGACCAAGGCGTCTATAAAGGGGTCACCTGTTGAAGGGTCCTCACCTATGGCACCGAAAGGCACATTGTCAGCGATGGCGGCTGACGTCAAAGACGCGGTCGACCTGATGGAAACCGCCCCTGTTGAAACGATGGATGGGGGGCTACAGTCTCTGCCGAGTGTTGACGGTGCGTCACCTGATGCTGGTATTGAAGCCAGTAAAGAAACAGCGAACGCACCAGCCGGTAAAGAAACAGCGAACGCACCAGCCGGTAAAGAAACAGCGAACACACCAGCCGGTAAAGAAACAGCGAACGCGAATATGTCGGATAAAACCACTGATAGCAAAGGGTTATCCAAACAGCAAGGTGCGGCGGTAGAGCAATTAAGCAAGACCGTAACCGATACCCCAGCTAAACAGGGTAACGAAACAGCCGGTCGTGTGACCGATCCACAAACCGCGGTTAAAAAAGGGCCTTCGGACATACCGGTGGACAAAGCCGATAAATCGGTTCAGACGACAACGACACATTCGTTACCCGTCGACCGTACCGATAATGCGGATGAGTCTGGCCGAATGGATGGCGTCGTCGTTGACCGTGCTAACATAACACAACCGCAACAAGCAACACCGCAGGTCAACCGTCTATCACAAGGGGAACCGGCGCAAACGATACGCCACGTGACACTAAATGACGCACCTGAAATCATTCAGGACTTAATGACCACAACAGTGTCCAGTGCGTCAGGGGATATCGTTTATCAGTCAAGACTAACCTTGACACCTGAAACCCTCGGGCAGATAACGGTTGAACTGACATACACCGACGAGGGTTTGTCTGGACAGCTCGTCTTTGATACGGATGAAGCAAAACAGTGGGTGGAACGTCAGTGGCAACAGCTTAAAACACCATTGGAACTAAAGGGCATTAAACTAAATACCTTTGACTTCCATGTGGCAAAACAACCGGATGCCATGCCGACAGAAAACTTCAACTCTTCACAGCAGTCTGACCAGTCAAAACGCGAGCAACAGGAAAAACGTAAACATACCGCACAGGGTTCTGGCCACTCAGACACTGAGGGTTTGACCAATGACGTCGTGTTGCGACACGGACATGGCGTGAGTTATTATGCGTAACTGAAGGAGATAAAATAAATGAACATCCCTAAGAATATGATGATTGGATCGCTTGATGCGATTCAACCAGCTGAACAAACAAAACAGAATTCAGATTTAGATATGGAGCAATTCCTCCAAATCATTTCAAGCGCCATGAGCATGCCATCGATGGACGGCGGCGGTAGTGGTGGGGGTTCCGAAACCGACTATATCGGACAAATGGTTCAATTCGGTATGTTGAATGCTATGAACGATGTAAATGATACGATGCAGACGAACCTCTTGATGGGTCAACAGCAACAAGCCCTCAGCCTTGTCGGGAAAGAGGTCGTCATCACGGGTGAAGATAACCAACTTGTCACAGGGGCAGTTGAAAAGGTGCGGTTCGACAATGGTTATGCAACGCTGCAGGTCAATGGGGCAACCTATGATATGAACAATGTGATCGAGGTGAGTCAGTAGATGTTTGGACATACAGATGAGTATATAGCTGTGAATCAGGAACGACCCCTGATTATTTCTAATCACGCAAAGAAACGCTTTGAACAAAAGGGTGTGACGCTAAATGATACAGACATGCATCACCTCGCGCACGCGTTTGAAACCCTTGAATCAAAAGGGTCAAGGCAATCACTGATTTTGTACGATGACTTGGCGATGATCGCCAGTATAAAAAATAAAACAGTGGTGACGGTAATCAAAGCCGACGAATTGAACGATGTGACAAATATCGACAGCGCCTTTCAAATAAGAGAGAAACGATGAATGATACAGCTGGACTGAAAAAAGGCTGATTTCTAATGACCGACGGATTCAGAAACATTTATACTAGGAGGAAAAATTAATGTTAAATTCACTATATTCAGGTATCACAGGTATGAAAGGGCAACAAACAAAGATGGACGTTATCTCAAACAACATCGCCAACGTTAATACGACAGGTTTCAAATCACAGCGTGTCCGTTTTCAGGACATGATTTCACAGATGAATACGAATGCCCAAGGGCCAAATGATGGCGGTCGAGGCGGAATCAATGCGCAACAAGTCGGTTTAGGGACGCAAGTTGCCGCAACTGATATGATGATGCAGGGCGGCTCACTACAGTTTACGGGTCGTAACTTGGATTTTGCGATTCAAAATGGTGATAGCTCGTTCTTCGTCGTCAGTGATGACGCAGGGGCAACAGGCGATATGCAATATACGCGTGATGGCGGGTTTTATACGGATACCAACAATAATTTGGTTACATCAGGTGGGCTACGTTTGATGGGTTATAGCGAAGCGAATATGGATAACCCTAGTGCCGCGAACCTCGAAGCCTTATCCATTCCACAAGAACGCAACGGATTCGCCTTACAGGATTACAACATCGATAATGCTGGAAGAATCTTAGGTACATATGGTGACGGAAATACCTACACTATTGGACAGGTTGCCATGTCAAACTTCAGTAACCCTGATGGTTTGGAAAAAGCCGGTGAAAACCTGTATAACGTATCCGCTAACTCAGGTGAGCCAGAATATGGTGCGCCCTCAGATGATGGTTTTGGTGTTATTCGTTCAGGCTTTATGGAAATGTCCAATGTGGACTTGGCTTCAGAATTTACAGAAATGATCGTTGCTAGTCGTGCGTATCAGGCCAACAGCCGAAGCATTACCACGTCAGACGAAATGCTCCAAGAATTGATCAACCTGAAACGTTAATCGTTAAATAGGGCGGATGACCGGTTTACGGTTCTCCGCCCTGTCTACGTATTCAGAAGAAAAATAATAAGTATTTAAAATGTACAAATATCTATAAAGGGCTTGTCATTTCACAATACCTATGATACAATCTATGTAAGAGGTGATAGCATGAACACATACAGTATTGGCAAATTTGCCGCCGAAATCGGTGTAACTGTAGAGAGTGTGAGAAATTGGGACAGGACGGGAAAATTGAAGCCGGCCTTCAGAAACCCATCAGGTCATCGGTATTATACGCAGGAGCAAGTTGATCTGTACTTGAGTTTACACAAACCTGACCATCCGTCTAGGCATCACGTTGTCGGCTATTGCCGTGTATCGTCGTCCAAAGAAAAAGACGACTTAGACAAGCAAGTTGACCGCATGAAAGCCTATCTGACCGCACAAGGAAAGCCGTATACGGTGATCACAGATATCGGAAACGGGGTAACCTACGACAAAAAAGGTTTGAATGAACTGATTGATTTAGTTCTTTCCCATAAAGTTGAAAAAGTCGTTGTGTTATCGAAAGATCGGTTAGTGGGGTTTGGTTATGAGTTACTCGCTAACGTGCTTGAAAAACGTGGTGTGAGCATTGAAATCATTGACCATAGCGCACGAACGGACAATGATGAACTTATGGCCGATCTGACCCACATACTGACCGTCTTTAGTACCCTGTTGCATGGGGACACGGCTGATAACGTGCGTGAAATGATTACGACACTTACATCAGAAGCTGTCGACAATACGTGTTGACCACGACCATGGGTTGTAGTGACACGTTTCGCGTAAATAAGAGAATAACAAAAGGGGGAACACCGTTACGTTAAAACACGCAACACCTTACGTCACATGTTTTAACAACGGCTCAATATGATAGCATTAAAAACCGTTTCAGGTAAAGAGTTTTATCTGAATACCGACTGTATTTTAAAAGTCGAGCAGGATTATGATACACTGATCACACTCGTTGATTACAAAACGCTTCGCGTGATGGATTCACCTGAAGAAATCAGCAATAAAGTTGTTACATATAAACAAAAAATTTATCAGTCACCAATGGGGGTATACGAATGAAACGAAATCTGTTACCCATTATAGGGTTAGTTGTAGGTGTGAGCCTAATTGTTTGGTCAATGTCGTCCAACAGTGATTTAAGTCAGTTTGTCGACGGTCCATCGCTTGTCATCACGTTGTTTGGGTCATTTTCGGCATTGCTGATCAGTTTCCCAATGAGCACATTGAAGAAGGTACCTGCATTACTTAAAATGCTGATGGTTACTCCAGACGATGACCGTCAAGCCTTGATCGAAACCGTCACACACTTAGCAAAAAAGAGTCGAACAGAAGGTGTTTTGGCACTGGAAAACGACATTAAGGACCTTGATAATCAGTTACTGGTCTATGGACTGGAAATGGTGGTCGACGGTGCGACGATCGATACGATTGAAGACATGTTAAGTGCCGAGATAGAGCAGACGGAAGACCGTCACTCGATCGGACAGCAAGTGTTCTTGAAATGGGGCGAGGCGGCGCCAGCGTTTGGTATGATCGGAACGTTGATTGGTTTAATTGCGATGCTTGGTGATTTACAAGACCCGTCACTCATTGGTACAGGGATGGCAACGGCGCTTTTGACAACTTTTTATGGGAGCTTTCTTGCCAACATGATTTTCCTTCCTATCGCAAAGAACCTTGAAATTCAGACCGCGAATGAGCTGAAAACCAATGAAATGGTTATCGAAGGTGTTCTGGCCCTTCAACGCGGGGACAACCCGAGAATGATCGAGCAGAAACTTCAAAGCTTCATATCGCATGCTGATCAGAAAAAGAACGACGATAAAACGGGGGCAACAGTCAAAGAAGAGTTTGCCGGTTAGGAGAGCGATATGGCTAGAAAACGTAAAGATAAAAAACAAGCAAACCAAGCGGGCTCTCCCGCTTGGATGGCCACGTATTCCGACCTGATGTCCTTACTCTTAACATTCTTCATCTTGTTGTTTTCCATGTCATCGATGAATGAAGAGCGTTTTAAAGACGTTGCGGATTCACTACGTGTGGCACTGATCGGAAGCAGCAGTGATGCCATTTTGGATAGCAGTGGGGATACGATCGGTGACGATATACTAGATGAGTATGGTGACGCGGGTGAGTACGAAGAGGTTGAACCTGAAGAAATTGTAGGCGACGACCCATCTGTCGATCCAAACTATGTACCCGAAGAAGTTGTGGCACTATACGATACCGTCAACGGGTTTCTTGAAGACGAAGGCCTTAACGCTGACGTGACACTATCGCGGGATCAAGAGGGTGTCTACATCGACATTCAAGAATCGATCCTCTTTGATTCGGGTCGTGCAGAACTGAAAACAAATGGACAGGAAACGCTTGGTCAGCTGGCCGAGTTGTTTACCTTGTTCGATAACGAAATCATCGTTGAAGGCTACACCGATAACGTACCGATGAACAGCCCACGGTTCCCATCAAACTGGGAGCTGTCAACCGGACGCGCATTGTCTGTATTACGGTACCTAAGTGAAACCTATGACATTAACCCATCCCGTTTATCGGCACGCGGTTACGGGGAACACCGTCCGATCGTACCGAATGATTCGGCTGAAAACCGAGCGATGAACCGTCGGGTAAACATCGTTATCGTACATGATGATAGAGAGGAAGTTTCAAGTGGCACAGAATAGCGAAAATGAGAAAAAGAAAACCGTTAGAACGATTATTATTGGTATTGTCGCAGGGATTATCATTCTTGCTGCCGGTATGGGGCTTGGTGTCGTGCTTTTTGGAGAACCAAGCGACACGTCACTGTTCGCGCGTATCACGTCATCAAATGAGGATGACGCGACCGAGATTGCCATCCCGCTGGATGAATTTCTGGTAAATGTACAAGGCGAAACCGCCAGAAGTCAGACGATTGTCCGACTCGGACTCACGGTCACAAGTGCGGATGAGGCGGCCTCTGAAGCGATTGCCAGCGATATTGCAAAAGTGCGCGATGCCGTGCTTCAGGTTGTATCGCGACAAACCGCGTCAACGCTTATGGAAGCAAAAGATGGCAATTTTGTCATTAAAGATGAAATCAAAGATAGAATCAATCAGTCGGTAGGTGATGACCTGATCGAAGATGTCTATATAACGAATATCCTGATTCAAAAATAAACGATAGAGAGAAGATGAGACAATGGGTTTAGCTGAACTAGTACAAATGATCGCTTCGTTGGTTGTGATTGTGTTTTTGGCTAATTTCTTACTGAAGAAATTAAATAAATTTCAACAACCATCGAGCAACGTCATAAAGGTCATTGAGCGCGTACAGGTGTCAAAAACATCTTCTCTCTGCATTGTTGAGGTTGGGTCAGCGTATATGCTAATGAGCATATCCGAAACATCAAATGAGGTTATCAAGACCTTTACACCCGAAGAAAAAGAAGCGATCGAGCAGCGCCTATCTAAGAAACATTCCGGTTCAGATGCGAACCGATCGTCAACCCTCACTACATATATCAAAAACATGAAGACACAGTACGCGGAGTTTCGGAAGAAAGGAACGCATAAGACATGATAGAAAACCTTACAGATGCTTTAGCGATGACGAACGAGTCATCCGATGTTGTTAATTTATATCTCATGCTCTTTCTTATTGCCTTAGTGCCGTCGTTTCTCATACTGACGACAAGCTTTACGCGTACGATTATTGTCCTATCGTTTACACGAAACGCCTTAGGCACACAACAAAGTCCACCTAATCAGGTGTTGATTGGACTGGCTCTTTTTTTGTCAGTATTTATCATGCGTCCCGTGTATCAAGACGTAAATGACGAGGCCTTACAGCCGATGTTAGCGGGGGAAATCAGTCGGGAAGAGGCCTTTGTACGCGCCGAGGAGCCGATTAAGGATTTCATGCTTGAACAGACACGAACAAGCGATTTAGAATTGTTCGTCCAGCTGAGTGGTGATGATTTCCCGGACGATCCTGAAGATTTGTCGCTGTTCACCGTCATTCCCGCGTTTTCAATCAGTGAACTGCGTACAGCCTTTACGATTGGTTTTCTGATTTTTATCCCATTTTTAGTCATTGATATTGTTGTGGCGAGCATCTTGATGTCGATGGGGATGTTTATGTTGTCACCCGTCATGATTTCATTGCCATTTAAATTACTACTGTTTGTTATGGTGGACGGCTGGTACTTAGTTGTTGAATCGCTGGTTGGAAGTTTCTTATAAGGGAAGGAAGGTTTATATGTCGACACAGAATGTTTTAGATGTGCTTCAGGATGCGTTTTTAGTCCTGATTCGTGTCAGTGGGCCCGTTCTCATCATCGCATTAGTCATCGGTCTAGTTATCAGTATTGTACAAGCTACCACACAAATTCAAGAGCAGACACTGAGCTTTGTTCCGAAATTATTTGCGATTTTATTGACCTTGGTGCTTCTTGGGAACTTCATGCTGAATACGCTGGTGGCTTTTACAACGCGGATGTTTTCTATCATAGCAGGGTTGTGAGCGTATGACCGCGACGATACAGCAATTTTTACTTATTATGATACGCATGACGGTGTTCATTGCAATCAGTCCTGGCTTTTCCCATAAGTCATTTCCGACACTAAGCAAAGTGGCATTGGCTGTTGGTTTATCTGTTCCTGTTATGGCAGTCATTGAGCCGTTTCAAGATGAACTGGCTACTGAACTGTTCATTGCGATAGGGCTTAAAGAGTTACTTATTGGGATGGCATTAGGTTACATCACGTTATTATTTTTTACCGCAGTTGAAATCGCCGGCTCACTCGTCGACTTTCAGGTGGGTTTTTCGATGGGTGCAACGTATGACCCGTCACTAGGGGTCAATGTCTCGTACTACGGTCGCATTTACTACTGGATTTCAATTATGATTTTCTTTATTGCGAACATTCATCATCAAGTGATTACGAGCTTGGTTGAATCCTTCACGTGGGCACCGCTTGAGCAGCTGAGCTTCACACATATCGGTGTCGAAGGGGTCGTTCATCTGTTTGGTCATATGTTTTCAACGGCCGTTCAGTTAGCTATTCCCCTTATTATTGTTGCGTTGCTTTCTGAATTAACACTGGCATTGATTTCACGAACCGTTCCACAAATTAACGTTTTGATTCTAGGGATGCCGATGAAGATACTTGTGAGCTTAGTATTCATGTTCATCTTTTTACCCACGTTGATGCAAAACATCGGCGAGTTGTTTCCAGATATGATCAAACACATGAATGAATGGTTGTTTTCACTATCGTAATGACCACGGTCTAGTTTATGTGGTGTGTTTAGGATAAAATAAGAAGAGTAGTCACCGTTCACGTATTAAAAAAAGGGGTGAGGATATGCCAGCAGATAAAGATGGAAAAACAGAAAAGCCCACCCCCAAGAAGCTGCAGGATGCGCGGAAGAAAGGACAGGTTCCCAAAAGTCAGGACCTGTCGTCGGCCATATCCTTTGGCTTGTTTACCCTCGCATTCACAGCACTTGCTACATATGTCTTACAACGGGGTTATGTGTTCCTACAGGAATCCTTACGCTTCGCGTCGAATCCTGAGAGTGCGGTTCATGAACTGCCAGCAATCGGCATGCGTGCGATCATATGGCTTCTTGTACTAGCGGCACCCTTTTTAGCCATCGCCTTTTTTACAGGGGTTGTGGGTAATATGGTTCAAGTTGGTTTCTTATTTACGACGGAATCGCTTAAACCCAGTTTTAGTAAAATCAATCCCGTTAGCGGATTTAAAAATATCTTTGGTAAGAAGGCGTTGTTCGGTTTACTCAAGAATCTAATGAAACTGTCAATTGTTGTGGGCTTCATGCTGTATACCATTTATCAATCGTCGCCTATTATCCTAAACGCTGGCGATGTGGGTGTGGCGAATATTTTTCCGTTAATGATTGAACTCGTAAGTTCACTAGCCATACAGCTTGCGGTTTTCTTGGCTATTTTAGGTGTTGCCGATTATGCGTATCAGCGTTATGATCACAAAAAGAATTTAATGATGTCTATGCAGGAAATCAAAGATGAGTACAAAGATATGGAAGGTGACCCGCAAGTTAAGTCACAACGAAAAGCCATGTATAAAGACATGCTTTCAGGAAACATCAAGGATGTATCCGATGCGACGGTTCTGCTCGTGAATCCGACACACTTTGCCATAGCGATTCGCTATGACGCGTCGAGAGATCAGGTGCCGATCGTACTTGTCAAAGGACAGGATCGTATCGCGCTCAAAATGAAAGAGATCGCAGGTGAATCGTCTGTACCGATCATTGAGAATAAACCACTGGCGCGTGCCATGTATAAGCAAGTTGAACCAATGGATCCAATCCCGGCTGATATGTATCAAGCTATCGCTGAGATTCTTGCATTGATTTTACAGGCAGAAGAAAACAAAAAGAATAAGATTTAATACAAAAGAATGGGTGGATGTATGAATAATCAAACAGCAGTTAAATCAACAACCTTAGCTAACTCCTTAAATATAGGTATCGCCTTTATCGTGATGTCGATCATTGGAATGATTATTATTCCGCTCCCAACGATTCTTTTGGATTTCCTTCTGGTTATAAATATTTCCTTGGGTATCACCATCTTAGTGCTAACACTGTTTACGCACTCCGTACTGGATTTTCTCAGTTTCCCTACGATGTTGCTTATCACGACCATGCTGCGCTTAGGGCTTAATATCAGCTCAACGCGACTGATTCTGAGTGAAGGGAACGCCGGTCGAGTGATCGAGACATTCGGTAGCTTTGTTGCTGGCGACAACTATATCGTCGGTGCAGTCCTTTTCGTTATTATTGTTATCGTTCAGATTATGGTTGTAACGAACGGTGCGAGCCGAGTAGCCGAAGTGTCGGCCCGTTTCACGTTGGACGCGATGCCAGGGAAGCAAATGGCCATTGATGCGGACTTGAACAGCGGTTTGATTACGGAAGAACTGGCAAAAAAACGACGCTCTGATTTAGAAAAAGAAGCGAACTTTTACGGGTCAATGGACGGGGCGAGTAAATTCGTCAAAGGGGATGCCATCGCCGGGATCATCATTACCTTGATTAACTTGTTCGGCGGGATTGCCATTCATTCACTTCAAGGTGATTATTCCATTGGTGAAGCCCTTGCTCACTTTGGTCAGCTGACGATCGGTGACGGTTTGGTCAGTCAAATTCCGTCCTTGTTGATCTCTGTTGCCTCAGGTATTTTAGTTACACGAACGGCGAATGAAAAAGCCTTTGGTGATACGGTTGGGCGCGAGCTTTTCAATACTCCGCAAGTCATGTATATCGTTGCGACGTTGCTTTCGATCTTTGCCCTTGTACCCGGCTTTCCATTCTTCCCATTTATTTTGATCGCTACGGGACTGGCTGTTTCGGGTTATTTGGTAAACGAGAGTCAAAAGACGCAGGCAAAAGCGGAACAAGACCAGCAGGCTATCGTTGCGACACAGCAGGCCGTTGAGCCCGTTGATGAATCGGCGTCACAGTTCCAAGTGGACCGCATCGCTGTTGAAATCGGCTATGGTTTGATTCCTTTAGCCAACGATGCACAGGATTCAGGGTTAACGGATCAGATTGCATCCATTAGAAAACAATTGTCGTATGAAATGGGTATTTTGTTGAATCCGATTCGTATCAGAGACAATCTGCAAATGGACCAGCACAGCTACACGATTAAAATCAAAGGTAATGACGTCGCGTCAGGTGTCTTGTATCCCGATAAATTCCTCGTGGTTGAACCCGGCGGAATCGAAGACGAGATTGAAGGCATTGACGCAAAAGAACCCGCCTTTGGTTTAGATGCGCTATGGGTTAACCATAAGAATAAAGAAATAGCTGAGCTTCATGATTTGACCGTTGTTGATCCACTGACGGTCCTTGTCACACACGTTAAAGAAGTCATGAAACAAAATGCCGACGAGTTACTGGGTAGACAAGAAGTGAAGGAACTGCTTGAAGGATTGAAAGAAGACTACAATGTTGTTATTGAAGAATTGATCCCAGATATCCTTCAATTAGGCGATGTGCAAAAAGTTCTACAGCGTCTATTGAAAGAGGGTGTGCCGATTACCGACTTGGTCACCATTCTTGAAACCCTTGCTGATTACGGGAATACAACAAAAGACCATGAAACACTGACTGAATACGTACGACAAGCCCTGAAACGAACCATCACGAAAGAACATATGGATGACCATAACACATTGAATGTTTTATCCGTCCACCCAGAAACAGAAGAGCGTTTAGCGTCAAGCATTCAAAAGTCAGCACAAGGGATGATACCTGTGTTGCAACCACAGGAAGTGACGAAGCTCTTTGACAGCATTAAAAAACAAAGCGCGTTGTTGTCGGCTCAGGGTGTACCGTTGGTCCTATTAACGTCACCGAAGATCAGACCGGCAGTCAAAAACTTATTGTCATTCAACTTCCCTGAGCTAGCTGTGTTATCATTGAATGAAGTACCCAATGAATGTCCGATCGAAAGTGTTGGTATGGTAAGCATGAATTAGAATGGAGGGGACGTATGGAAGATCAGTTGAGAAACGAGATGGTTATGCAATACAAACCACTCGTACATAAAGTTGTGTATACATTGAAAATCAACAACAAAGACTATGAGCATGATGATCTGGTCAATATTGGCATCATCGGCTTAATGAAAGCCATTGAAAAGTATGACGAGAGCTTGAATGTTCCCTTTGTCAATTATGCCTACATGCGAATCAAAGGATCGATCATTGATGAGATGAGAAAAACATCACGGGTGCCAAGGCGCAAAATGGAGGCTGTTAATGCGTATTATGACGCCATAAACCACTTACAGCAGACCTTGCATCGAAGCCCGACAGAAGACGAAATACGGCGTGAGATGGGGATCACTGACGATGAGCTGAAGATGGTTTATGAATCCGTTCATCACTTGTCCGATGTATCCCTTGATGATGTGCTATTCGATGATTCATCGAATGAGACAAGCTTGATGGATGCGATGACGGATGAATCCACGGATCTATCGGAAGATAAACTGATAAAGAAAGAACAGCTCCAGTACATGGAAAAAGCTATTCGGACACTGACGGAGCGCGAACAACAGATCCTTCAGTTGATTTATTTTGAAGAACTCAGCATGACAAAAGTTGCCTATGCTTGTGATATTTCAACCCCACGGGTGTCCCAGATTCACGGAAAAGCACTTTTGAAGTTACGCGAAGCGATGAGAAAGGACTATGCATATGATTAGAGGTTTAGATACACTGTCAAGCAGTTTCAATGTGCTGACACAAAGACAAAAAAATATGGCAACAAATGCGGCGAATACCATGACACCGGGTTACAAGGCACAAAAGCTCGTAGCGAGCACCACAGAACAAGTGGGTGTACATAATTACACACGGGGTATTGATTCCAACCGACGACGCGATGTTGGTAACATTGTGTTCAGTAATCAGCTAGATGAAGCGGTTAGACAGTTCACACCGGGTGGCCGGCAAGTCACTGAAAACAAAACAGATGTAGCGATTGATGGGGATGCCTTTTTCACCGTGCAGAATGGTGATGGTGAACTTTCCTATACGAAGAATGGTAATTTTACGGTCAATCAAGAGGGTCAGTTGACGACACAAGACGGCCAACTCGTTATGGGGATTGAAACCGGTGGCGGTATGTCACCCATCACCGTGGGTACGGATCTTGAGCAATCCTTTACGATTGACGCGTTTGGGTTTGTTCAAACAGATAATCAGCCGCCTCAATTCTTATATCTTACTGAGTTTGATGACGAAACGGCATTAACAAGTAATGGCGGAACGTTGTTTCAAGGTGAGGGCGGTGCGCCCGTGGGTGTTGGTTTTAGGATCCAACAAGGCCAATTAGAAACGTCGAATGTTGACATGGCTGACGTGATGACGGATATGCTTCAAATATCACGCGAATTCGAAGCCAATCAGAAGGTTTTGCGGTCAACCGATGAAACACTGAAACGTGCCACACAAGAAGTCGGACGAGCGTAGAGAAGGAGTAGAGAATAATGATTCCATATAGTATTTCAAAAAGTGGCCTACAAGGTCATCAACATAAGCTGAATGACGTGTCGCATAATATAGCTAATGTTAATACACTAGGGTTTAAGAAAAAAGATAGCGGGTTTACGGAGTTATTACACAATGCAGTGACCGAGCAGGATGTGCGTTTGGGTGATGATGCGGGGGATGTCTCCTTGAATACCGGCGTGCGTAAGGCGTTAAGTAAAGATAGCTTTACACAAGGGTCGCTCAGACAGACAAATGAACCCCTTCATTTAGCTGTGGCTGGTAATGGCTTTTTCGGTATACGTAATGCTGATAACGAACAGCTCTTGACGCGTGACGGGGCCTTTCATATTGACAGCAACAACACCATTGTGTCTGATCGGGGTGAAAGCCTTGATATTGATATAATGGTTCCTGTTGAACAGTGGGACAAACAATCACTGACGGTTTCAGATACGGGTGATGTTTCAACACGCATTAACGGCGACATGGCGGTTGTCGGTCGCATTCCGTTATATCTACCCCCACAGTCAACGGCGATTGAATCTGCTGGCGGGAACACATACCGCGTGATGGATGGTGTGAATTTAGTGGAGTCGGGTAATGCACCTGAGCGCTTCGGTTCAATGATGAGTGGCTACCTTGAGTCTTCAAACGTTGACTTGGCTCAAAGTATAACTGAGATGATGCTGTCACAGCGAGCGTATTCGTTGAATGGTAAAGTGCTGCAAAGCACGGATGATATGTACAGCGTGATCAATCAATTTACGTAAACATATAGTATGAAAGAAGGATAAAAGATGATTCGTTTAATTCATGTATCCAAAAAATATGACAAAAATGAACCGTCGGCACTCAATGATGTGTCGGTAGACATCGAAAAAGGTGAGTTTGTTTATTTGATTGGGAAGAGTGGTTCGGGGAAATCAACATTGATAAAACACTTATATGGCCATATCAAACCTGATAAGGGGCATGTTGTGATCGATCCATTTGTTGTCAATAAACTGAAACGTAAAGATCTCTTCAAACTAAGACGTCACGTGGGTGTTGTGTTTCAGGACTATCAGCTCCTTCAGTATAAAACAGTCTATGAGAATGTGGCGTACGTGCTTGAAGTGACGAACACCGATAAATACGTGATCGAGGACAAGGTGATGAAGGCGCTGAAAACCGTCGGTTTGCGGGAGCGCGCACTGGATTATCCAAGCCAGCTGTCCGGGGGGGAGCAACAGCGCATTGCCATTGCACGCGCAATCGTACATGAACCCCGCGTTTTGATTGCGGATGAACCGACAGGCAACCTAGATCCACGAGCCAGTTTAAACATTCTTAGCTTGTTTCATAAAATCAACAAGACGGGGACAACGGTCATCATGTCAACGCATGACTATAGCTTTGTCGAGCATATGCCGGCGCGGGTTATTGAACTCGCTGACGGTAAAGTGAAGAGTGACCGTTCAAAAAATCATACGTTACTCATACTTAACAATACGATGGGTGAGTACTACATCAGTTGATACCATAGTAAATGTAAAAGAGCCTGTATCAAGGTTCTTTTTTTTGTACTTAAAAAAAGGGTAAAAAAAAATACCGGATAAACCGGTATTAGTTCGCGTAATTGAGTTGTTCTAGGTTAAGCGCTTGTGCCGATGCAACGTCACACTTGAAGCCATTAAAGGCCACACGAATAAGACGTGGGTAACGGTCGTGACAACTGAATTTATTCCCACCAATTTCAAACGGTGCGGTGTGAAAGTTTGAGAAGGGGTGATTGGGACCGAAGAACCCAATCATAGTAAATGATTCGCCTTTGTTGTAACGGTTGATGATGTCGTTAACGGTTTGCATCGTATCAGTCTCCTTTTACGTATGCGCCGGCTATAGTCGCCGGCGATCGTGTCTTTATTTGTTCAAATGTGACCACGCGTACCCAAAGACTTCAAATACGAAGTCTTTTTTGTTTAAATAGTCGTTGGGTTGGCCTTTGATATACCTGAGATATAGATTGTATCGGTTGATGTCAGCAGCTGTTGCGGGTGTACCTTGTACAGTCTTAAGCTCATTACGATTTAAAAGCGTCAAAATGTCGTACGCGTCCTGCATCGTGATGTTGTTTTTTAACAGCTCATCCGCTAACTGTTCCGCCGTGACATCGAATTGGTGCGCGTAGTCACTAAATATAATGTTGCGAAGATGTTCATATGTCTGGCTACTGATTTTCCCTAGCCGTGCATACGTACGAAAGCGTTGTTGAAGGGCTTCTTGTTTCTCTGATGTTGTCATCATACATGTTCCTTTCTGTTTGGGGTATTCCGTTAAATATCAAGGGATAAGTATGTTCGTTTTGCGCACGTCATACCACATCAACTGTATTGCGTTGATTTCCTGTTTTCAACCCTATAGCGTTGAAAATACGTGTTGTAACTTACTGATAATCTCTAAGATGAAGGGTCCTGTGCCATGTCCATTGAATGAGCCATACACAATGTTTTCTTGTTTAGCAAAGGCGACCGCATGATTGCGGGACTCGTGACTGATTTGTTGTAAGCCGAGCATGATTATATCGGCCTTTAGGTACTCAGCCTCACGCCGTACACGACTCGCTTTGGGATCCACATGGATAAAGGAACCCGCACGTTCTTCAACCGCTTTTCTGAATTTATCTTTGTACATATCCATACCGACTAAACAAATCGTCAAGCCTTCAAACTGATTGTCCGTAAAAACCGATTCTGTAGCGGGTTGCTCAACGGTTTCTTTTTCTTCGGGGCTGTTCAGAATTTTTTGCTCGACCGTAGCGGAGGTATCATAGTCGGTCTGGTGTTTCCAGATCACTTTGCGGGTGCTGGGATTATTGTCATACCACGCCAAGTCTAAAATATCACCTTTTTCGATATTGAGACGGTCGATTTCTTCCGTTGTTAATCGATAGGTCTCATCGAGTACGTGCCCTTCGACTGATTTTTTGATAATGAATGGACGATGCATATCCAACGGTTCGGTGCTGCCTGCGTCATAGACGTCGTCTACAATACCGAATTTAAACTCTTTGATGTCGTGATGGGTTTTTGGTTCTCGTCTTTCAACAACCTGTACCCCTGATGCTCGATTATTGTGATAATCAAATACTTCGACCAAATCACCTTGTGTAATGTTATGCTCTCTCACCCATGACTCGCCGATGAATACCGGACCGTCAGCTGCCCAGTCATCATTTTGAATGATCCCACCAGATAAGTTCTTTTGGAATACGCCAATGAGTCGATCATCCTCTAAGGGTTGTTCGGATTCCGTTTCCGTATGTTCTGATGTATACGTAGTTTCTGTGATCGATTCGAGCGGTAATGCAATGGTTGCTTTCAAGTACGTCATATACGATTCAATATCCGTTATATATTGAGTGTAGGTATCTGCTGTAAAATCTGAATGGTTGAATATTGCCGCCAATTTTGATTTCCCAAACTCAAAAGCTTGATGTTTTGTTTGTATGTTTTCGTGACTCATATAGTCTCATTCTCCTAATCGTTATTAATAATCATCGAAAGGGTATCTACTGTATGGATACCCCTCGTGATAAGATGTTGGTGTTACGCGTTTTTGTACAAGTGGCGCAGTTGATCAAGCGGTCCAATACCTTCAAGACGGATATCGGTGTAGCCACGCGATTCGACCTCTTCGATTGCATACGTTACAGCGTCAGCTGTTGACTTTACACATATGGTATTGGATAATTCTGTTGCCCATGCTTTATATACGAGTGTAATGGTTAAGGTGTCCATTGCGTGTCTCCCTTCCTATTGATTAGGCTTCTACGATTTCTAATATGTGTGAGGGGGTGACCGTCGTTTCTCGTATTTGCATTTTTGATAAGGCATAGAACTCTGTCCATCCCTGATATTTCACGTGGACCAAATACCGTTTCAGGAAGGGTGTGAAATCAAAATGCCATCCCATGATTCTGTAGTATCCCGTTCTATATAAATAACCAAATGATAGTTCTGAAAATTTTTCTTTTTCTTCGTCTGTCAAATCGCTCCACTTAACGTTATTTTTGATTTTTTCATACAGCTCATAGATAGGGTATTCTTTATAATCGTTTTTTGGTTTTTCGTTTATGAATAAATAAATCATGTTTCAACACGTCCTTTATTGTTTTTATAGGTTGGATATTCTTATATCGTCTATTTGTTCTTCTAATGCTTGTTGCTTATTCGTTTTGATATCGGATTGATAC
>OMJG01000279.1_pt1 | contig 39411 bp, 33 predicted proteins | sample 1646431 | NCBI WGS metagenome assembly OMJG01 (sample SAMN03771674, study PRJEB25209) | food metagenome | isolation source: Cotija cheese | place: Mexico:Jalisco,Michoacan | collected 2011-12-12
GAGGTCGATCCGCTCATTGATTCGTTGTATCGCTGGTCCGATGTCAGCGGTGTGCTGTTGATGGGAATCATTGGCGGGACCATCGCTAGGCAGCGTGGCTATGACATTATTGGGTTCTTTTTCATTGCGCTGTTTTCATCGCTAGGCGGTGGCATGATCCGCGACGTGCTTATTAACCAGGGCACCGTCGCGGCAATGTCGCAGCCTGAATACCTGATTCTGGCGTTTACCGGCGCGTTGATTGCGCGCTTTGTGTACTTCAAAGGCCGCACGTGGGAAATCCTGCAAGCCCACGGTGACGCGATTGTTTCCGGACTGTGGGCCGGCACCGGCACGGTAAAAGCCCTGTCATACGGCTTGCCGGTGGTGCCCTGCATCATGATGGGTGTGTTCACCGCGACTGGCGGTTCGATGATTCGTGACGTGGTCACCGGCCGCGTGCCCGGTGTCTTTGGCGATAACCAGCCGACAGTGATTCCGGCAATTGCTGCATCAGTCATCGTGCTGATTTCTGATTCCTTCGGCTACCTGGCCGTCGGCATGGTCGTCGGCCCGCTAGTGAGTATCGTGCTGTCGTTGTGGGGATACTGGGGTGGCTGGCGCTTAGGTTCAAATCCCGAGTGGGCACCGGTTAATGAGTCCGCAGCACAGGTCGCTGAACTTGCTAAGAAGGCCGAGGATAAAAGCCGCGCGGTAGGACGCAAGTATGAGCCAACCCGCATTCGCTCTTGGCGCCACCGCCAAATGGAGAAGGCCCTGCACCGGCGCATTGAGCTGGAAGTCAAGCGCGGCAAGCGCCGCTCAGCAGCCGAATCAGCGGCCGAAGAATTCTATGAAACGTTTACCTCCGAGTTTGAGGGTATGGAGAATGAATCCGCCGATTCTTCCGAAGCTGGGCGTTCAAGCAGGCCGGCGCCGATGCTGCAGGAATCGGCACGAAAAGCTCCAGAACCATCACCAGGTTTGGCTGACCGCGTCCGGGCAATAACGGACGAGCCGCACGATGCTTCAGGTTCAGAAGGGGAGAAGGAGCCGCACTCGGGATTCTTCTCTGACATGGGTATGGACTTCTCCGGTGAGGCGTATGAGCACTATGACGAGGACACCAACTCTGACCAAGTGGAGGAGACATCCGAGCGTAGCGATGACGCACACCAGGAAATGCTGGATATGATCTTGTCAGATGACAAGCTGACCGATGAGCTGGTCAACCGGCTGATTAAACGTTATAAAGAACGCGAGTCCTAAACCGACTCTCAGTAAAACTAAAAGTGGCGATGTCCCTCCGCGAATGGAAGGGGAGCGCCACAGGTTTTAGCTGTTGTTGCTCTTAAGGAATTAGAAAGGCAGCTTGAGGTCTAGACCAGGGATGTTGAGATCGCTGGAAGAGAAGCTGCTTAAGGATGAGAGATCCGGGCTTGGCTCGGAAGGAGTCGAAGGCTTAGGGGCCTCAGAAGGCTTCGGTTCTTCGGAAGGCTCTTCAGGAGTGGTGGATGGAACGCTTGACTCGGTTGATGGCTCGGTAGAAGGTTCCGTGGTTGGTTCCTCCGAAGTGCTTGGGGTGGTCTCGCCGGAGAAGTAGGAATCGAAAAGCTCGGTGCGCTGCTTCTTGGTCGCTTCGCCAGTTGCGCCACCGGTAGCTTCGGTGGAAGCCACCAGGCTCAGGGTTGGGTGAGAGCCGGACTGGTATGCGCCATCGATGATGCCCAGGATGCCGTTGTCAGTCCAGACCGGGGTGCCGTTGACAAAACCGGTGGTGTCGCCGAAGTCAATGAAGTGGGTGCCGTTGATTTCACCAGCGTAGGTGCCCTGGCCGGACTGCGCTGGCCTGTCATTGCCGTATGCAGGCTGGTTGAAGTATACCGTGGTGCCTACTGCAGGTGCGGCATCAAAGCCAGAGGTAGAGATGGTGTTGGCCTTGACCTCTACGTCATCGTTCCACTGGATGTAGGAAAGCTTGGTGCCCAGATCGCTTTGACCGGAGACGATGAATTGACCCTTGCCGTCTACTGGCGCATTGTCTTTTCCGTAGAGACGGGTTGGGTTGTTCAGGTCTGCACAGTGGTCAGGGAAGTAGGAACGGTTGGTGCTTGGGTCATTGAAGCTGACGTAGCAGTTACCAACCAGATCACCCTGGGCAACTGAGATGGTCTTTTCCTGGGCAACGGCAGTATTGACCAAGACGGCTGCAGCGGTTGCTGAGACTGCGACTGCGGCCAATGCTTTCTTTAAAGCCATGAAGAACTCCTGAAGTAAATGATGTGGGGAAGGCCGAACAAGCGTCCGCGCAGGGCTCGGTCTGGTTCCGTTGTATTAAGAAGAATAGCAGATTTTTCTCAGCTGGGAAAGAGCTTTTACGTAACGGGTGTGACGAATGTGGCGTATGTTGCATTTAATGTCTAATTCTAGACATATAAAAGGGTTCTTCCGCTTCAGCTGATGGAAGCGGAAGAACCCTTGGGGTGATTAGATTCTAAGGTGCTTGTTGCTCGGAAGGCTCGGGGATAGTGGTTCCGTCGAATCCGGAGGCAGCACCGGTGTCTTGAGGAACGGCGGTACCTTGGGTGCCGGTTCCAGAATCGGTGGCGCCCGCTGTCGGCTGGTCTTGCTGCTGTGGGGCTTGGGTCATAGGAGCATTCTGCTGGGAAGGCTCAGCCGAGGTTTCCGGCTGCTGATTTGGCTGGGTTTCCTCTGGCGTGAACTCTTCCACTGGGGCGTCCTGCATGGTGGGCTCAGCTGTTTTCGGAGCCTGCGTTGGCTCGATAGCAGGGGTTTCTGCGGGCTCTTCGGGCTCGGTGGTTTCCGTGGTGGATGTAGCGGAGCGTTCCTGCCAGTAAGCAGGGGAGAGGAAGCCGGCATTGCCCTCTTCAGGATTAGAGGATGCCAACGCCAAACCGCCGGTAAAGAGCAGCGCCAGAATAAGCCCGGTGGTAGAAACGCGAATGCGCCCGCCGAAGCTCATGATCTTCTTCCAGCGCTGGTCGTAAGCATCAGTGCGCCAGAAATCACGACGATTCCAGGAGTGCTGGTCTTCTTCCTCCGTATCCTCAGACTTCTCTTCCGGCTCCGATTCGGTTGCGTCGAAGGTCGCGGTCTTCGCCGAGCGCCCAGGGCCATCGTCTTTTGCCGTTGGAGCAAGTTCTTGCTCGTTTATTTCCTCCTTCTCTGCCGCCGGGGTAGCTTCCAGAGTCTCCGTCGGTTGAGATTCCGAAGGTGCTATATCCGGGGAAGCAGGGATGACTTCTGTTCGGGAGTTGGAGGCGGAGAGGGGAGAGGACGGGGCATCGGTAAGCAAGGCCTCGGCGGACTGCGGTGACTCGAACGGCGTGCGGAAATGGTCCCAAAAGACGTTGAGCAAAGCCGAGCGAATGCCGCGCTCAACGGCCCACTGGCGCGCCGGGTTGACCATGACGAGGATGCGGAAATTGACCTTCCACGGCTGACCGGCTGCAGTCGGTGCGGTGAGCGAGGTGGCGGGGAGGATTTCTAGCTCGCCGGCGACATCATTGGCGATAGAGGGATCCTCCACGGCTGCTTGGGCGGTGTCCTCGATGAGCTTTTGGATTTGGTCTAGATTTTCACCGGAGCGCACGGGGACATCGAAGTTGACCACGGCGCGCGACCAATCCTGGGAGAAGTTGGTGACCACGCCGGCGGAGCCGTTAGGGATCATCACGACCTCGCCCGAAGGCGTACGAACTTTGGTGGCGCGCAAGGTCAGCGCGACAACGGTGCCTTCAATGGCGGTGGCAGTACCGTCGAAGCTGACGTAATCGCCGACGCCGAACTGGCGCTCAGATATGATGAAGAAGCCCGCTAGGAAGTCACCGATGATGGTCTGCGCGCCGAAACCAATGGCTGCCGATGCAATCGTGGCAGGCACCGCGGCGCCCAATGGGGGAACGCCCAGGTTAGACAGCGCCAGCACAATGAGGATGAAGTAGGCGACAATCTGCAGGACGTAAATCAGCGCGCCCAGAAGCGCCAGACGTGCCTTGGTGGATTCTTCTTCCTCATCCAGCCTGTCCTCAATGACCTTGATGGCCAGGCGGCCCAAACGCGGGACCAAAATGGCCATGAGCAGCAGGGCAATAAGCGGGATGATGTGGTCAACAACCACGCCCCAAAGCTGATAGAAGAAATACTCAAAATCTACAAACGTCATAAAACCGACTTTAGGCGCGATGTCTGAAAGTCGGTTGGAAGTTAACTGCCAAATGCTGCGAAGGCTGCAATCACTACAAAGATGGTGACCACGGCGTCAATCATGCCGACGTATTTTGGCTCCGTGCGCTTGCCGCGCTGTTGCGCGAAGCGGGGGATGGCGTAGCTTCGCGCCAGCAACAATGCGCTGACTGCCGCCACCGGCCAGGTGTGTGGCTGGGCGGCTGCGAGTACCACCGCGCCGACGAACAACGCCGCGTGGAAACTGACTGATTGGACAAAGCGCGTCTTATCCCCGAAGTCCCGAATCAGCGTCTTGACATAGTAGATAGAACCGCCGAAGTAGGCGGCGAACCAGGCGGTGGCCCACCAGACATCGGCAGTAATTGCTGCAGGAGTGCTTGTCGATGCCACCGATACCACCGCCGGCAACATCAGCGCCGCTGCCACCACCGTGGACCAACCTGAAAGCAGGGAACGTTCCCGGCGCTTAACTGCTTCATAGAGGGCCACCGCGATGATCGGTGCGAAAACAGGCAACCATGCCAGCAGCTGCCACTGCGTAATCAACGCAGTAATACCGGCGACGGCCGTAATGCCGCCATAAGTCAGCACTGGTGGTAGATGCTTTTGACGCCTGCGACCCTTAAGCCAAATAGTGACCGCGAAGTAGGTGAAATAACCTGCCCACCAGGTCAGCAGCAACGGTACCGCCGCCCACGATGGCTCCAGAATCATGCCAATGATCGGCGGAATGAACAGCATGAACCATGCGCCATGCTGGTTGGGCATCCAGCCCTGCGAGCGCCTCGATTTGGGTTTGTTCTTTGTGGCAGTGGGGGAGTCAGTTCGCGGCGGACGGGGACTGCGGTCCTTCGTCTGAGTTCTGTTCGTAGAAACGCCTGCGCCTGACATGCCCACTGCTCCTGTTTTCAATGCCGATATTGAAGTTATCTCCAACTATCGTATGATCTTCGCACCTGCTTCTTCAAGCTGTTTGAGAGCATTCTCACCTCGGGTTTTATCAACTGGTGAGCACAGCATTTCAATAACACTCACCTCAAACCCTTCCCGCAACGCATCCTGCGCCGTGGCCAGTACACAATGGTCTGTGGCGATACCAACGACCTCCACCTCAGCCACTCCATTCTCCCGCAACCAATCCGCCATCAGTGTCGACTCATCGGCGACCGCGTGGCCCTCAAATCCTGAGTACGCCGCGGTGTACTCACCCTTGCGGAAGAACTCCCGAATCTTCGACACATCCACCTCCGGATGCATCCGCGCGCCTTCAGAATCTGCCACGCAATGCACTGGCCACGTATCCACAAAATCCGGCTCTTTCGCGAAGTGTGTTCCTGGATCAATATGCCAATCCTGTGTTGCCACAATCGCGTCATAATCATGCTCGCCCGTAATCAGCTCATTAATCCCACGTGCCACCTCATGCCCGCGTTCTGTTCCCAACGCGCCACCTGGGCAGAAATCATTTTGAACATCAACGATAATCAGTGCTTTTGCCATACCTCAAAGGTTAGCCACCAAGCCCACAGAGCGTAAGAGCATTTCGTTAATTCTTCTACGAAGACACAAACGTGGGGCATTCGCAGGGCGCAAAGTCTTACCTATATAATGATTCAAGCGTGTCAGCAAGCGGGTGATTTAGCCGATTCTTGCTGCAACGTGCTGGGGCTATAGCTCAGTCGGTTAGAGCCGTGGACTCATAATCCATTGGTCGCGGGTTCGAGCCCCGCTGGCCCCACAAAATCAAAGCCTCGAGATACCGTAAATAGCTGGCGTCTCGAGGCTTCTTTCAATTAGATCTTTGCCAAGGTCGCTGAAGCGTCACTTGGCAACGGGTACTCGGTAAACGCTTATGTAATTTAGCGACGTGGCTTTCGGTCGGAACCTTCATCGTTACTTGCAACGAATCCGAAGTCGATCCTGCGTTTATTCTCGAAGTATCGGTCTGGATTGGTTTGAAGTAGTTTGATTCGGTCCACTCGATGGGCGTTGGTCACTTGCTCCTTTTGTTTACGCATTGTTCACTCGCTCTCCTGGCTGGGTTTCTGCTTTTAGTGTATCGCTTGTTGCATCTCAATTGTCTAAGTCGTTGCAAATGTCACCGATGCGTAATCGTTTAGCTTCTTTGGGACTGGACATAAAAGTGAGAGCAAACTGAGATGCATACAAATTGAGAAGCTCTTTTGCTTCGAATTCATTGATATCGCCGGCTTCAGGGGAATCGACCGTTATCATTCCGTATAAATAGTTTTCCGAGCTTACGGGCATTGTTGCAAAAGTTTGGTAAGGCAATTCGGAATCGAGTCCTGCGGCCTTTGCATCGACAATGAATCGACCTTGGTTGTGGCAGAGCGCAAGTTTCAAAGACTCGTCATGTAAATCAAAAATGCGTGTCGAGCGGTGATTGCTTCTTCCCTCGTGTGCGTAGGTTGAAGCTCTGAGAGTGGGCGCGGAATCTTCCGCAACTTCGAAAAAGTTAACTCGGACGCCGTTTTCTGGTCCGATGCTTCTGCGAATCGTCGACAATATAGCCTTTCGTGCAGCTGCCAGGCTCGCTTCCCTCCGGCGTTTTTCTTCGATTGATAATGCATCGCAGGTTCCTTGCGAAGTATCTATCAAGGTATGAACTAGGTCTTTAATCGCTTGCTGTTGAAGATTGCGCTTCTCAGTGGATATCTGAACTTCGCGTCGATCTCGAAGGTAATCGAGGATAATGCCCATTGCGATGAAAACACCGCACAAAATGCCCCAAGACCAGGATCCTTGTCCGAATGACACACCACCTACAAGTGAACCAATGACGACAATGAAATTAGTTACGTGTGGACTCACAGAGGTCGCTTTTGCCGCCCAAGAGGCTTCAGGCAGGGAAAATTCATAATCGTCTGTAAAAAGCAGTCGGACGGTTCCTTGGCGTAGTGAGTAAAATTTTGATCTAACCCAATTCACTTATTGTCTTTCCTCTCTTCTATTTAGATTGGATTCAGTTCTCTATCGGATAGCGTTCAGCAATAGGGCAGTTGAGCTACCGATAGTTGAATAACTTGGAGACTAGCAACAGCGGCGGACATGGGACTCTTCAAAAGAAGAGGGCATAAGAAATCGCTGTTGACCTGGTCTGGATTGGGCAGGTCAACAGCGATTGTTGTAATGCCTAGGCGCACTGTCTGGAAGGTGTCATGGTGTGCGCCCAGGCAAGTGTACGGAGTGGGATTAGTTAATCAGCCAGTCGTTGGGGCTGAAAAGCTCGAAGCTGACGGAGGCAGGCTTGGCGGCGTCGTCGAGGCTGTCAATGTTGCTACGGATGGCTTGGAGGAAGTTGTTGCCGCCGCAGATGTAGACGTCGGCGCCGACGAGGTTGTGGGCGGTGACATCAAGAAGCTCACCTGCGCTGCGCTGCGCTGCTACTAGCTGGCAATTATCGAGCTGGCCTGCCAGTGCCCGGATGTGGCCTTCTTGCGCCCAGGTCTCAGCGGAGTCATCGGCGTGGAGGTAAAGAACCTCCCGGTTGGCGTTGTTCTGCGCGAGGTGCGCGAGCATGCCAACCATCGGGGTAGAACCGATTCCGGAAGAGATAAGCACGGCTGGACGCTCAGAAGCCTGAAGCACAAGCTCGCCAGCGGCAAGGGTGGCCTGGATAGTGTCGCCGACTTCGATGTGCTGGCGAAGATGGTTGGATACCTCACCATCGGTTTCCACCGCGATGCGGTACTGGGTCGCGTCACCGCCGATGATGGAGTATTGGCGAAGCTGGCGGGCGCCATCGGCAAGCTTGACGCCAATGGAGGTGTACTGGCCCGGCTGCGGCTCCGTAAAGTCGCCCACCAAGACGTACTCGGTTACGCGTTCGGTGAGCACATTCTTTGCAATAACCTTGGCATCGCGGAACACATCACCATTCTCCACGCCGTCTGATGCATAAAGCACCTTCTCGTGCTCAATGAGAACCTCAGCCATAATCCAGTAGACCGCGGACCATGCCTCGGCGACCTCTGGGGTGACGGCCTCGCCGAGCACCTCGGCCACGGCGGGCAAAAGGTTATCGTGCACAACCTGGTATTGGTCTTCCGTGATACCGAGGGACACGTGCTTGTGAGCGATGCGGTTGAGTAAGTCAACCGGGTCGGGTGCATTTTCATCTACAAGCATGGTCGCAAAGGTAGCGATAGACGCAGCCAGCGCCTTCTGCTGCTCACCAGACTTCTGATTGCCGCGGTTGAACGTATCCCGCAAAAGCTCCGGATGGGCGCTGAACATCTTGCCGTAGAAGGTGTGCGCGATGGTCTCAATCTGCTCACCGACCGCCGGAAGGGTTGCGATGATGATCTGCTCGTGTTCCGGGGATAGACGCTTGGCCTGGGTATCGGGCTTAGAGGTGACGAACATGAAACTCCTTGACTCGTGGGGATATCGAATAAACCCGACTTTAGTAGTTTTTAATCAGGATTCAATGTGAGTCGCGTCATGTTGGTTTCGCGAGCGAACCTTTTGTCTGCGCTTCGAGGGCGGAGTTTCCGGGCTCGGTTGTTGGGGTCGGGGTCGACTTTAGGGTGTGAAGATTAGCTGTACCGGCGCAGGTGGTTGGCAGTTTCTGAATCTTGGAAGTACGAGTCGCAGGGTGGCTGGCCATTTTGAAGTGGGATTGCAGTCTAGGGGGCCGCTGTCAGCTTTTGGGCGCTTCAAAATGTGACGTGTTTCAAACGAAACAGTTTCAGGAGCAGCGAATAAACCGTGGATATTCGGGCGGGGGGGTGAACTTTTTTGATGTTTTACACGGGATTCTCATGTGCAAATTGAAAAGATTCGCCCAAGGGGAGGGCTCGTGATCTGTCGATGGACCCTTGGGGCGAATCTTTTTTGGAGCTTGGGCGCGGCGCGTTCTTAGAACATTTGAGTGCTCACGCGGCGAGCGGCTTGCAGGGCTGTCGACTGAAATTCGAGGATGGCTTCAGCGTTGGTAAGTCCGTCGTGGCCGGTGATGTTAATAGATGCGATGACTTTGTCGTCGCCGTTTCGAATTGGTGCTGTGAGGCTGACAGTGCCCTGGCTACGCTCGGAAGAACTTACGAATATGCCGGTCTCCAGAATTTGCTTGATATCAGTACGTAGAGTCTCAGGAGTTTGGGTTTTAAAGTCCGCGAGTGTCGTGGATGCGGACTCTTCAATGATTCGTTCTTGGTCCTCAGGGGATTTGTGAGCCAAGAGGACTTTTCCACCGCCGAGGGTGAGCGAGAGGAGCTGTCCGATAGGAAATTCGTAGCCCAGTGCGTTGGGGGCTTCAACACGGGAGATGAGGATTCGGTGGTCGCCGGAGGGGACGAAAACTGACGAGGTCAGCGACGTGATCGACGTCCGTACACTCTCTTTCCATGTTCGGTTATCAATGAAGTAACGCATGCGACAAAGTCTTGCTCCCTCATCCGAAGATGAGGGAGCAGGTCGAAGGTATGCAAGGATTGTTATGATAACGCCCTTATCGCTTAATAGCTAAATAGAAATAATCTCATTAACATTGATTTCCAATCTTTATTGAAGTGTTTTGCTGTAAGCGCCGCATACCTGACGGCTGGGGAAGGCGGTAGATCCTTGCAGGAAATGTGTCCACTATCACCGATATACGATTCTTGATTGTTCGTGCTTGGCGTGTATACGCCTCTTCTCGGCGCGCACACAAGCCCTTGGCTGTGCATGGCTAGGTAGGGTTTATGCCATGAGCGCATTAGAAAAGATTTCACAGTGGCCAGTCGATAACGTTGCCGGGGCATTAATCGGCCCTGATGGGGTGGAAACTTTGGGCGAAGCTGCCCGCGAATATGACATCAAGTCTGTGACCAAGCCGGTGGTTGCCATGGGCATCATGTTGGCCGTGGAAGAAGGTGCGGTGGAATTAGACCAGCCTGCCGGCCCGGAAGGTTCCACGCTGCGACATCTCTTGGCACATGCCTCTGGGGTGGATTTTGATTCGCGCGAAGCAAAGCGCCCAGTAGAAGACCGCCGCATCTATTCTTCTGCAGGCTACGAATGGGCGGCCGAAATCGTCGCCGATGCCGCCGGCATGCCCTTTGCGGAATATCTACAGGAGGGCCTACTTAAACCACTCGGTATGAACTCCACCCGCTTAGAAGGCAGCGCCGGGCACGGGCTTATCTCCAGCGTCGATGACTTGGCGAAGTTCGCCTCCGAGGTTCTTAACCCGCAGATTATCCACTCGGATACGCTTGGTGAAATGCGCACTATTCAGTACCCAGACCTGCGTGGCATCGTGCCGGGCTACGGCATGCACCGCCCCTGCCCGTGGGGCCTAGGGTTTGAAATCCACGGTGAGAAAGACCCGCACTGGATGGGCGCAAACATGCCAGCCGATGCCGTCGGCCACTTCGGCATGAGCGGCACCTACCTCTGGGTCGCCGGCGACTACGCCATGGTCGCACTTGCCGACCGCGACTTCGGCGAATGGGCCAAGCCACTGTGGCAAGAAACCAACCAAGAAATCTGGGCCGAAATCACGGCCTAAAACGTCTATAGCCCCGGCGATGTGCACTGTGACGTGCAGGGATCGTTCCGGGGCTTGTGCTACCAAGTGCAGTAGATGGTGTGGCGCGGATTAGTCGTCGCGCAGGAAGTTCCAGACGGTGCGGGTGGCGTTCGGGTTCTCGGTGAACCAGGTGTGGCCGGCGCCGTTGACGCGCTGCAGAACGGATTTGCCGCCGCGGTCGCAGCCGTTGAAGGAGCGAATGTCGGAGCGACCGGAGTTGGAGACAGCGACGCTGTAGAGGTTGCAGTCATTGCGGTCGGCAACATCACGCCAGGTGTCTTCAACGGAGTAGTAGGCGCCGCCGGTGCCGTAGCCGCCGGCGTACTTCATGTGGCTATCGGCTGTGCCGTGCACGATCAAAGTGTTGACGTTGCCAGCTGAGCAACCGCTGATGACCGGGTTGTAATAAGCGCCCGCGACAGATGCGACTGCGGAGAACACGTCAGGGGCCTGGCAGGCGAGAGACAATGCCATGCCGCCGCCGTTGGACAGACCAGCAGCGTAGATACGAGAGTTGTCCACGTTGTATTGCGAACGCAGGTCGCTGAGGATGCTGCGCACAAAGTCGACGTCTTCACCGCGGGAGGTTTGCGCGTAGCTTGGGCCTTCCCACACCGCGCCGCGGCCTTCAGGGTAGACAATGATGGCTTCATTGCCGGCGGTTTCAGAAAAGCGCATGTAGTTCTTGGTGCGCTCAGCGGTGTGTTCCGCACCACCGAATGCGAACAACACTGGGTAGGTGGCGCCCGCGTTGTAGTTGGATGGCAACTGCAGCAGATACTGGCGGTTGCCCTGACCCAATACACTGGTGGTCTTACGCGTGGTGCCGGCAGCGGAGTTGGAACCGCCGGAGTTCCGATCCGGAACCGCATCCGTAATAGCGGAGGACAGCTGACGGGCAACTTCCGGATTGGAAGAAAGGTAACCGGTAGAAGATTGTGCTGTAGCTAAAGGCGCCGAAAGTGCCACAGCAGCAACGAGGGACGCCACTGCAGTGGCAAGCTTGTTCAAACGCATGATCAGATATAGTAGCGGCTTTACTTTGCCCGGGAAATACTTCGGCGGGAAATGTGACCACTATTACTAAAACGTGGTGGGAGTGAGCATCGGTTAGCTGCGCAGCGGGCAAAACCGGCACAAAGAAAGCCGTGCTCAACCTGAACTTTAGCTTTAATAAGTGGGGGTTAAACCGGTTATTGAGGGTTGCCGGTGGTGTGCAAGTGGGGTGACAATGCGGAAGAGCAGAAAGTAATTCTAAGTGACTGATATTAACGGATGCTGAGCTAATTGCGGTTCAACTTCGCATGTGTCGGGAGCAAAGATTTTCTCGCTGTTGTGTACGAATATGAGCTCGTAGGGGAAGACGAAGCTCGTCTTGCGTCGCATTAACGCCGCGGTGTTCCGAGGTGTCTGTTTCAACGATCCACAGACACAGTAGGAAACCGCATGCGGTGGCGCCCAATTGCCGTAAGGAGATTCGGCACGTGTCAACAGCAACACAGGTGGCAGAAGCTACCAACCATGTGAGAAACAATGCGCAGCATGACATCCATGCTGATAACGCTTTTGCCTTCGCGGCAGATGTCTTGGTCGCGGAGGGGAAGCGCGATCAGGAGATCGCAGAGTCGTACGTAGCGAACTCGCAAGCCGCGCTTGCCGATACCCAACGGGTGCACGTCAGCACCGCGGTGCTGCGTGTCAGTGGTATGCCTAAACGCCTGCGCCCGGCGATTGAACGCGCCATGGTGCAGTGCATTTCGAGCTCATCAGAGTATGTGGTGCCGGGTGATGATCCGTTGACCGCGCAGTGGTGCACGCGCTGGTACCGCGATACGGGATTCGCGGATGATTTGGCATCATTAGCCGCATTCCCTGGCGTTGAACTCCCCGAACCCCGCGCGGAAAAGTGCGTGGGCTGCCGCCAAGTCATCACGGGTACAGCGCACGAATTGCGCGCGCTAGATACCGTGGTTTCAACCTTGGCGGAGGAGTTCGGTTTCAGCGCGCGCGTGGATTCCGTTTAGCCGTTTACCGTAATTGCCGCAGGCAATCTAGGCAAACGGGTCCATGAGGCGTTCTGGGATGTCCGCTACGGAGTCCAGTACACGGGTGGGTCGGAATGGGTAGCGGGAGATGGCGGCGTCGGTCATGATGCCGGTGCGGACCAAGATGGTGCGCATGCCGGCTTCCAATCCGGCTTTGACGTCGGTGTCCATGCGGTCGCCGATCATGACGGTGTTCTCGGAGTGCACGCCGATGTTGTTGAGCGCTGAGCGCATCATGACGGGGTTGGGTTTGCCCACGTAGTAAGGCTCACGGTTGGTCGAAGCGGTAATCAGCGCGGCCACGGAACCGGTGGCCGGCAAGATGCCCTGCGGGGCAGGCCCCGTGACATCCGGGTTGGTGGCAATAAAGCGCGCGCCGCCGCGGATGAGGTTGATGGCGGTGGTGATTGCCTCAAAAGAATAGGTGCGGGTCTCACCCAGGACTACAAACTCGGGATCGTTGTCGGTGAGAATCCAGTCTTCCTCATGCAGGGCAGTGGTCAGGCCGGACTCACCAATGACGTACGCGGTGCGGGTGGTGGACTGCTGGGATAGGAACTTCGCGGTTGCCAGGGCAGAGGTCCATATTTTATCCGCCGGGATGTCTAGTCCTTGGGAACGCAGCCGCGCGGACAAGTCCCGCGGGGTGGCCATGGAGTTGTTCGTCAACACCATGAACCTAATCTCATTGTCTTTCAAGACTTGCAGGAACTTATCCGCTCCGGGAATCATCTCACCTTCTTTGATGAGAACGCCGTCCATGTCAGATAGATAAGAAATCATTGTTTTGCCTCCACAAATTTGGCCACATCGTCCACGGTCTCCAGCGCTAGTGCGTCAGATTCTTCAAACTTCACTCCCAGGCGGTCTTCTGCGCGCACTGCAAACTCAATCAGATTCAAGGACGTTAGTCCTAGCTCATCAAGTCGACGCGCAGGTTCGAGATTTTCTAGGTCCTGCCCGGTAATCTCAGAGATGAGCGCCAAATATTCCGGTGCACCGGTTGATTTGGTTTCTGTGTTCTGTGAGGTCTGAAGGTGAGCACGTAGTTGTGCACTGAGGTCATTGGACATGCAACTTAGTCTAGCTTCTACAATGGATGTCCATATGTATAAACGAAACAGGATTGCGGCTGCATACCGTGGGCAGCGCCGGAAAAACCGTGCCGCGCAGCGCCTTTTGCACCAGCGTCTGCATGCCCATGAAACATCGCCTGGTCTGCAAAATCTCGACGCTGAGGGGGAAGTCGATAATGAGGGCGTGGACATTGCTTGGTTTGAGGTAGGCAATCCCAATGCTGATGTCACCGTGGTGTTTATTCATGGCTATTGCCTGTCGTCAGAGGCGTGGTGCGACCAGGTTGAGCACTTGCGTAGCAGGAGCGATGTTCGCAGTTTGCTTGTTGATGTCCGGGGGCACGGAATGTCCTCACGCGTTCCAGCGGCAGACTGCACCATTGATGATGCAGCGGATGATGTCCTCGCCGTGATTTTGGAGCGCCTTCCTAAAGACGGCGGTCGCATTGTTGTGGTGGGTCATTCTTTGGGTGGCATGATTGCTCTGAATCTTATTCGCCGCGCACCTCAAGATATCTTCGAGCGCATCTCTGGTGCGCTGTTAATTTCAACGTCCATGCGTCGTTTCGCCGATAAGGGTGTCACGCGCGTGCTGCAGTCTTCAATTGCCGAGACTTTTTATTCCGCGATTGACCGCGTGCCGCAGAAATTCAACCGCCTGCGCTTTGCTGTCGCCCAAATTGCAGCGCCAACCATTGCCGCTGTGGTTGCAGGTTTCCCCAAGATGGAACGCCTGCAATTCCACACGGCGATGTTGCTGGATACTCCGCTGCCAAGTTTTGTCGGCTACTTCGATGAATTGACTGACCATTCGGAATTTGAAGCACAAGAACGCCTGCAAAAACTGCAGGGCCAGGTGGTTATCGGTTCCATGGACATCATCACGCCGAAGAGCCAGTCGGAGGCCATCTGCGAAAAGTGGAATAACTGCGAGCTCAAAGTCATCGACGGCTCCGGCCACATGGTGATTTTGGAAGAGCCAGAGCAGATCTCCGAAGCACTGGATGAAATAATTTCTGCGGCCGCAATTTCGAATCACCAAGACTTGTCTGCTTAGAAGACTCAACTTTTAAGGTGTTGTTGACAAAACTTCCTTCCCACGCTTGACTGGTTTTCACTACCTCAACGGGTGCCCAAAGCATTGGGCTGAGATGAGCGCTGCAGCTGCGCCGGACCGTTTGAACCTGTCAGGTTAATACCGTCGAAGGAAGCGAGGACATTGGTGAAAACCCGTGCCCAACTTGATCTGCGCTGCTATGTTGTCACCGGCAACGGCTCACAAGATGACATTGTGGCCACTGCCGCACAGGCCGCTGCGGGCGGCGCTGGCGTTATCCAAGTTCGTTCTAAGCCCATTGGAGCAGGTCAGCTGCTCAAGCTTGCAGAGAAGGTTTCTCTCGCCGTCGCTGAAGCGAACCCCGCAACAAAGATTCTTATCGATGACCGCGTGGATATCGCCGCCATCCTCATACGTCGCGGACTGCCCGTACACGGCGTACACGTCGGCCAAAGCGACATCCTTGTCACAGATGTCCGTGAGCTTTTAGGCCCCGATGCAATTATCGGGCTGACCACCGGAACCGCCGAGCTCATACAACAAGCAAATGAGTACGCGGACATCATCGATTATGTTGGTGCTGGACCTTTCCGGCCCACGCCCACCAAAGACTCCGGCCGCGCACCGATTGGCCTGGAGGGCTATCCGCAGCTGGTTGAGCTGTCGAAACTCCCGATTGTCGCAATCGGAGATGTCCAGCCAGCCGACGTCGCAGCCCTAGCCTCCACCGGCATCGCAGGTGTTGCCATGGTCCGAGCATTCATCGAGGCCCCCTCAGCCACTGAGCTTGCCCAGCAGATCATCGCTGATTTCTCCGCCGGCCTGCAGATGTCGGGGGCGACGTCATGACAGCACATGCCCTAGTCATCGGCGGCGGCATTATCGGCCTGTCCACCTGCTTTGAATTCCAAGACGCCGGATTCGAGGTCACTCTCATCGATCCTGATCCCATCTCCGGCGCCACCCACCATGCCGGCGGCATGCTAGCACCCACCGCAGAGGTGCAATACCAACAGCAAGCACTGGTTCCACTGATGAAAGAATCCGCACAGCTTTACCCGGACCTCATTCGGCGCGTCACGCAGTACACCGACCTACCCACCGGCTACCGCACCGAAGGCACTTTGCTGATTGGCGCCGACAGGGCAGATGCGCAGCACCTCACCGAGCTCATCGACTACATCAAGGCCGAAGAACTCGACATTGAAGCACTAGCCACCAGGCAAGCCCGCCAGTTGGAACCAGCACTGTCACCGCGCATCACGAAAGCCGCGGCCATCGATGGTGACCACCAGCTTGACCCGCGCCTTTTTGCCCGCGCACTTTTTGATGCCGTGCTCGCCAGGGGAGCGCAGCACGTATGCGACACCGTCACCACCGTCACCACCATCGCTGAGTCGGCCACGCACCAGGCCGTGACCTTGAATTCCGGTGCGCAGTTCGAGGTCGATTCCTCCGACGTCATCATCCTTGCCGCCGGATTGGGCGCAGCGAAAATCACCGGATGGTTTGAGGGCGAGCATCCCCTGCAGCTTCGCCCAGTGTATGGCGATGTGCTGCGTGTTCGCGTTCCAGAATCCCTCCAGCCTCTGACCACGCGTGTTATTCGCGGGTTCGTAGAAGACCGACCCATCTACGTCATCCCGCGCGCGGACGGCACAGTCACCATCGGCGCGACCAGCAGGGAAGACCAGCCCCACCCGCGCACCTCCGCCATCCACGATTTACTGCGTGATGCCATCCGCGTAGTGCCAGGCCTAGAAGAAACCGAGTTTCTCGAAGCCACCTGCGGTGCACGTCCCGGCACCCCCGATGACCTGCCTTATCTCGGCCAGGTTCGCCGCAACCTCATCGTGTCCACCGGATACTTCCGCCACGGCATTTTGCTCGCCGCACTCGGCGCCCGCACGGCAGTGCAATTGGCTACTGGCCAGCAGACATCGTCAGCCATTGCAGCCTGCGACCCATTCCGCCACGCAACGTCCAATCTGAAAGTTTAGGAGAACACCATGATTTCTTTTCGCTTCAATGGCGAGGAAGTAAAAGCCCAGCCGCAAAGCATTGAGCAGTTCGTGCACGAGCGCATCGGCAGTGATGAAGCCGTTGCCGTTGCTGTCGATGGCGCCGTGGTGCCACGCTCGCAATGGACCCGCGAGATTCAAACAGGAAACGTCTTGGATGTTCTCACCGCAGTGCAGGGAGGATAGATATGCTGACCGTCGCAGATAAAACCTTCACCTCGCACCTGGTTATGGGCACCGGTGGCGCGAGTTCGCAGGCGCTCCTGGAAGAGTCATTGCGTGCCAGTAAAACCGAGCTGACCACCGTGGCGATGCGCCGCCACAGTGCCAACACAGGCGCTGGTGAGTCCATATTTGAGATGCTGCGCCGGCTCGGCATTGACCTGCTGCCAAATACCGCTGGGTGCCGTACTGCCCGCGATGCCGTGCTAACAGCGAAGCTAGCGCGCGAAGCCCTTGGCACCTCCTGGGTGAAAGTTGAAGTCATTGCTGATGAACACACGCTTTTGCCCGACACCACTGAGCTTCTGGAGGCCTGTGAACAACTCATCAACGATGGTTTCACCGTGCTCGCGTACACCTCTGATGATCCGGTAGTGGCCTCTCGTTTGGAAGACGTGGGAGTTTCCGCAGTCATGCCGCTTGGTTCACCCATCGGCACCGGACTTGGGATCTTGAATCCACACAATATTGAACTGATTTGCTCGCGCGCATCCGTGCCGATTCTTCTCGATGCCGGCGTCGGCACCGCCTCCGATGCAGCATTAGCGATGGAACTAGGATGCGACGGAGTATTGCTGGCCTCCGCTATTAACCGCTCCCAAGATCCGGTCGCCATGGCAACGGCGATGTACCACGCAGTCGAAGCCGGGCGCTTAGCCTTTGCGGCTGGACGGATCCCGAAACGTGAGCACGCGGTGGCATCGTCAAGCTTTGAAGGCCTTGCAAATTGGTCTGAGCAGGTGCTGTAAATGAGTCTTCCTGAGCACGAACTACGCCGGGTTGCCCGCCACTTAGCACTTCCTGGGTTCGGTATCGAAGAACAACAACGCCTTTATAATGCGCATCTCTTAGTCATCGGCGCTGGCGGTCTGGGCTGTCCCGCGATGCAATCTTTGGCATCGGCAGGCATTGGCACCATCACCATCATTGATGATGACACCGTAGACATCACAAACATTCACCGCCAAATCCTCTTCGGCGCCGATGACGTGGGCAAACTCAAAGTAGAAGTCGCCGCGACGCGCCTTGAAGAACTCCAACCCGGCATCACCGTTAATGCGATTCCCAAACGCCTCTCCACCGCCAACGCGGTGGACCTGGTGGGCTCCGTTGACTTGGTGCTGGACGGCTCAGATTCCTTCAGCACCAAATACCTGGTTGCTGATGCCGCTGAAATCACCGGTACGGCGTTGATCTGGGCAACAGTGCTTCGGTTCCACGGCGACCTGGCGCTGTTTCATTCCGGACCTGAACTGCGTGGTGTCGGACTCCGGGATCTATTCCCGCAGCAACCCGATGCGAATTCTGTGCCGGACTGCGCCACCGCAGGCGTTCTCGGCGCGACCACCGCCACCATGGGTGCACTGATGGCCACCCACGCCGTTGGTTATCTCACAGGTCTTGGCACCACCGAACCGGGCGAAATGCTTAGCTATGATGCCTTCCCGCCCACCACACGCACCTTCCGCGTGACCGCAGACCCGAAACGACAGCTAAGCACGGAATTACACGATTCCTATGGCGAAATCTGTGCCGTCACGCCAAAAGCTCAGGACATGCTTAATGCTGCCCGCCGTGGCGACTATCTGGCGGTGGATATCCGCGAACCCCACGAGGTACTACTCGCTGACTTGCCAGCAGACATTGTGACCCACAAGTTGCCCCTGTCTTCCATTAGTTCCGATGACGATGTTGCGGCACTACTTTCTTCGCTCCAGGCACTCACACGCGACTCAGATACAGGGCAGCAACAAGCGATGATCTACTGCGCTGCAGGGCAACGAAGCAGCGACTTCGTCGAGCGCTATGCGGAGCTCGGAGAGCGCGCCGGCCTCGAATTAGTAAGCCTGCCCGGCGGAGTAAATGGACTCTAACTCCGTTCCGGGCAGTGAGACAACAATGCAGTGAAATTGCGAAACGGTGTGACTAAAAGCCAGATTCGTCGTAGCTCCACTGGAGCTTCGTCTCTAGGAGCACGCTGGTGTACAACGGTGTGCTCTCGCCATTGACCACGGTAATGGTGTAGCTGAGATGGGTAGCAGGATAGAGATACTCGGCATATTCCACGGGCGTGCCCGAAGGCGAAGCCGCTTCAAGGTGGGACCCGATGAGTGTTGTTCCTACTTCCAATTCCAATAACCGCGCCATCTCTTCGTCTGCTTGAACAAACTCAATTGAACGACGGCAACTGTCAAAGTTAATGCCTTCCCGAATCAGTTCCTCATGGATACCATCAGTGTCTGGCTCCATTGCCAGCACATGCGTTCCAACTTCGAGAGGGAAGTATTGGCGTTCCAGAATAAGTGGCCTGGATTCTGCGAAAAGCACGCGGGAAATAAAGATGATCGGGTCATCAGGTTTCATGCCTAGTGCAGCTGCAACGTGGGCAGGCGCGGGGCACCGCGCCATCCACAAGATTTTCGAGGTGGGGTTGAGGTCATGTTCTTTCATCCACGCGAAGTTAGACAAAATAGACATGAAACTATCCGCCTTTGACGTGCCCAGAACAACAGAACGGCGGCCCCGTCCAGACGAGATCAGCCCCTCGGCCCGGAGACTAGCAATAGCCTGGCGGACTGGCCCTCTCGAGGCGTCGAACTCCTCACACAATTCTGCTTCACTGGGCAGCAGATCCCCCGGTTTTAAACCCCCTGAAGTAATTCGATGTTGCAACTCGAGATAGATCTTTGAGTGAATTTGTTTGGTTCTCATGCTTGGAATTCCTTCGGCTACCGGCGCTGTCATCTCACCGCTCCTCGGAGATGTATCGACATTAACTCGGCAATTGTGGCTACTTGGCAGAAAGCCGTCTTGTTAATTGCTTCCCTCCACTCTAATGTGTGGTGCTGGTTACACCGGTGAACTTATTAGCGTGCAAGAATCCCGGGGGTAAAACGACAAGGTGTAAAAGTTGTAACACCCGAGGTGTATCAGCGGCTAGGCTTTTGGTCGCGTTCTGGTGTCAATGGCCGTTGATGCGTGGAAACGTCGATGTCAACGGTTTTCCGATGGTTGCGCAACGGCAACTCTGCAGGTTAATGCAAGTATTATTCAAACGATTGCAAGCTATGCGTTTGCTGTCGGAATAGTGGTTGTTCCCGTGGAGTCAATGGGGGTGGAAGTATAGGGGGTCGGGTGTGTACCGAGCTCTTCGGCCTGGGTGTGCCGTCGTCGCGTTGAGGATGAGGGCTATTGTCGTGATGCAAAATTTTCTATCCGTGCTCCGCCTGCTAAGCCCGAGTGAGTCTCAAAATGTAGCTGCTTAGACATTTATGTCTACAACCGGGATAGCTTTCCGGAGAATCGGCAGTTTTAATGCCGTAGAAGCTGGATCTGCACATCTCTCACCTTGGGGTTTGGGAACTGAAAATCTCCATGCAGAAAATTCTAACAATTTTAAAAATCATATAAATATAAAACGGTAAGGAGTATGGCGAGTCAAACACTTTGTACAGCTTTAAAGAACGGGCAGATACGTCTTCCTACACGGCAGTATGTGGGCATAAGAAAGTGCCTGCGTCCACTCCACACACATTGGTGCGGAAGGACACAGGCACGCGATTGCCTGGGCGTTGGCTTTTAGAACCCTAAGAGGCTCTCCAACGCAATGGCAGGAGCTTCCGAGGCTTGTTTACTCGATGCCAGGAGCTTCAGTGGTGTCGACGGTAGCAGTTGGATCATCCAGCTTCAGGTCTTTGGCTGCCTTTTCTACTACGGAACGCTCAACCTTGCCCTCGCGAGCAAGTCCCTCGAGTACTGCTACCACAACGGACTCAGCGTCGGTGTTGAAGTAGCGGCGAGCAGCAGCGCGGGTATCCGCGAAGCCAAAGCCGTCAGTGCCCAAGGTGATGTAGGTGCCTGGGACGTATGGACGGATCTGCTCATGTAGGTCGGACACGAAGTCAGAGACAGCAACGTATGGGCCATCAACATTTTCCAGCTGGGAAGTCACGAATGGCTTCTCAGGCTCGGTGCCGTGCTGCAGAGCTTCCTTGTTCAGGCGTGCGCCTTCACGTGCAAGCTCAACCCAGGAAGTAACGGAGAAGAGGTTGGTCTTCACGCCGTACTCTTCGTCCAGAATCTTTTGCGCGCGCAGGGACTCGTGAACACCAACACCAGAAGCCAAGATGTTAGCTTCCTTGTCGCCGTTGCCGACGGTGTTGAACTGGTAGATGCCGCGGTGCAAGCCATCAACGTCCAGGTCTTCTGGCTCAGCAGGCTGGTGAACTGGCTCGTTGTACACGGTCAGGTAGTACATGACGCTCTCGCTGTTTTCACCGTACATACGGTCAATACCGCGGGTGATCAGGTGAGCAACCTCGTAGCCGAACGCTGGGTCATACTGCAGAACCGAAGGGTTGGTAGATGCCAGGACAGGGGAGTGGCCATCCATGTGCTGCAGGCCCTCACCGGTCAGAGTGGTGCGGCCAGCGGTAGCACCAATGATGAAGCCACGAGCCTTCTGGTCAGCTGCTGCCCAGAAAGCGTCACCGGTGCGCTGGAAACCGAACATCGAGTAGAAGATATACAGCGGAATCATTGGTTCACCGTGGGTGGAGTAAGAAGTTGCCGCTGCGGTAAAGGACGCAACAGCACCTGCCTCAGAAATACCCTCGTGCATGATCTGGCCATCGGTAGCCTCACGGTAGCTCAACATCAAGTCATGGTCTACCGGCACGTAGTTCTGGCCACGTGGGTTCCAAATCTTCAAGGTTGGGAACCAAGAGTCCATACCGAAGGTACGAGCCTCATCCGGGATGATTGGAACTACGCGCTTGCCCAGTTCCTTATCACGCATGACTTCCTTGAAAGTACGAACCAAGGCCATGGTGGTAGCAACTTCTTGCTTGCCAGAGCCTTTACGCACGCTCTTCAGCTTGTCGATGCTTGGTGCCTGCAACGGCGTGAACTTCTCACGACGCTCCGGCAAGAAGCCGCCAAGTTCTTTACGACGCTCCAGCATGTACTTGATTTCTGGAGCATCATTGCCTGGGTGGTAGTAGGGAGGCAAGTAAGGATCCTTCTCTAGCTCTTCATCAGAGATAGGAATGTCCTGCTTGTCGCGGAAGTTCTTCAGATCTTCCAGGGTCAGCTTCTTCATCTGGTGGGTTGCGTTGCGGCCCTCGAAGTTGTGGCCCAAACCGTAGCCCTTAATGGTGAAGGCAAGGATGACGGTCGGCTTACCGGAACCCTTGTTCTCCATGACGGTGTTGTAGGCAGCGTAAATCTTGCGGTAGTCGTGACCACCACGGCGCAGTGCCCAAATCTCGTCATCGGTCATGTTCTCAACCAGCTTCAAGGTGCGCTCATCTCGGCCGAAGAACTTCTCACGCACGTATGCGCCATCGTTCGCCTTGAAGGTCTGGTAGTCACCATCGGACGTGGTGTTCATGATGTGGACAAGAGCACCGTCCTTGTCTGCTTCAAGCAGCTTGTCCCAAGCGCGACCCCAAACAATTTTGGTGACGTTCCAGCCAGCGCCGCGGAAGAAGGACTCCAGTTCCTGGATGATCTGGGTGTTACCACGGACAGGGCCGTCAAGACGCTGCAAGTTACAGTTAATGACGAAAGTCAGGTTGTCCAGCTCATAGAGAGCTGCCTGGTGGATTGCGCCGCGAGACTCTGGCTCATCCATCTCGCCGTCGCCCAAGAACGCCCAAACGTGCTGTTTCGAGGTGTCCTTGATGCCGCGCAGCTCCAGGTACTTGTTGAAACGTGCCTGGTAGATGGCATTGATTGGTCCAAGGCCCATGGAAACGGTTGGGAATTCCCAGAACCAGTCCATGCCGTGTGGGTGTGGGTAGGAAGGCATGCCCTTGCCTGGGCCGCGGGAGACTTCCTGACGGAAACCATCAAGATCGTTTTCATCCAGGCGGCCTTCCATGAATGCACGTGCATACATACCCGGGGAAGCGTGGCCTTGGAAGAAGACTTGGTCGCCGCCAGATGGATCATCCTTGCCGCGGAAGAAGTGGTTAAAACCAACCTCATACAGTGGAGCTGCACCAGCGTAGGTGGAGATGTGGCCACCGACGCCAATGCCTGGGCGCTGCTGACGGTGAACCATGATTGCCGCGTTCCAGCGAATCCAACGACGGTAGCGCTTCTCCAATTCCTCATCACCAGGGAACTCAGGTTCCATGGTGGTTGGAATGGTGTTGACGAAGTCAGTTGACGTTAGGGAAGGAAGCGGTACGCGCTTGGCGGTTGCGCGCTCAAGGAGGCGCAACATAAGGAATCGAGCACGCTCGGTGGATGTTTCATCCAACAAGCCGTCGAGCGAATCCAGCCACTCGCTAGTTTCTTCAGGGTCGCTATCGTGCAGGTACGAGGCAACTCCGTCGCGAATGAGTGGGAAATTAGAATCGCCCTGTAGGGAATCCTTTTCAGCCATTCCATGAACCTCCTGGGTTGGTTAAAGACAAGTTGAACTCCACGATACTCCCAAGTGCGTTACACCGTCGAAAAGTGGTGGGCTTAATCACTTGGGAGGCAATACAAACCACTATGCGCAGTTGCTTTTCGATGCCACATATTGCGACAACCTCTAGCCAAATTCACATTGATCGATTAACTTTTGCTTGTGTAAGTGAGAAATCTTGCAACGTAAAAGGTAAGGTGCAATGCAATTGCGAATCACTTCGTATCTTGTTTTCAATATAAAAGGAGGAATACCACGGTGGCGGACGCTACTGGCGTAACCAATGACTATGCATCCGTGCTCGGCATTTCTGAGGGCATGGTCGCTCTCGAATCTGGCTGGGACGAAGATTGCGACTCTGCAATCTCAGAATCCATCGAGTCTGTTCTGGGGGAAGACTTCCTGGAAGAAGAGTCTGATGAGCTTGTCGATGCAGTGGTGATGTGGTGGCGCGATGAAGACGGCGATCTCGTGGATGGCCTCGTTGATGCCCTCCGTCCTTTGAGTGAAGGTGGCCGCATTTGGCTGCTGACGCCTGGCGCGGGCAAGCAGGGAACCATTGCTCCGGGGGAAATCTCTGAGTCTGCTCAGCTTGCAGGCTTGGTCCAGACCAAGGCGGAACGCCTCGGCGATTGGCAGGGCAGCTGCCTTGTTGGCCGCGGCGCAATGAAGAAGTAATACGTAGCTAAAATCCCGTGTTACCAGGCGATTTGTTAATGACGCGGGATGTTGGCTAGTATTATGCAAGTGCTCATGAGGAAGCGAAAAGCTTTTAAGAGAGCATGATGCGGCTTTAGCTCAGCTGGAAGAGCAACTGGTTTACACCCAGTAGGTCGGGGGTTCGATCCCCTCAGGCCGCACAACATTTTAGCAGGTCACAAAGGTTATTTTAACCCGAGTGGCCTGCTTTCTTTTGTTTACTCAACCCTATTTTTCAAACTGTGGTTCCGCAGATTGATTAAGCTTCAGAATTCGCAGCTCAGGAACTACTGAGATTCTCGTAGTTCTGAATGAGTGTGAGGAATCGTTCCCACACCGCTGATTGGGCGGGGCTAAATTGTTCCTGGCGGAGTTCTTCAATCAAGCTCATGAACGAGCCATCAGAGGCTTGCTCGGAGTATTGCAATTCTTCGGCAACCAGTACATAGAATTCCATCCATTCCTGAGCCATTGCCTCTGTCGCAGCATAACTGAGTTCGCGTTCGTCCTCGAGCGCCTCGAACTTCGACACGAGTTCAGCGGTGTGTTGTTTAATCGCAGGGTCGTTGAGAAAGTCTTGAATGTGGCGCAGAGTCGCTTCTGGCAGCTGGTCGGAATTCTCCATCATGAGGCCAACGTCGGCGTCGAACTGCGCGGTCCTGCTTGGTTGGGGATTTGCGGCGTGAGTGTCCTTCAGACTTTTTAGAGCGGAACGCTGAGCGCGAAGGAGTGCCTCTTTGCGGGCGAGTTCTTTGTCAATGGCATCGATGTCTTCCGCGGTTGGGATGCCGTTGGAATCCAAGATTTGGGAGATGTGTTTAAGCGATGCACCTGACTCGGAGAACATCTTGATGCGCAGTACCTGAACCACGTGGGCGGCCGTGAAATTGCGGTAGCCGTTTAAGTCCCGAGACGGCTCTTCCAACAGCCCCAGCTGTAAATAGTGCCGGATTGCGCGCGGGGTAGTGCCGGTCAGTTCCGCGAGGTCCTTGCTTCGCAGGATGCTTTCGTCGAAATCTTTAAACTCGGTCATTTTCGCCCTCCCACATAGCAAGCTTCATTGCATGTTCTACATATCCTACGAACTCTTCGGGCTCAGCAACGTAGATATCTAATTCACGTGCCCTGTAGTTTTCTGGAATCCGCTTTCTCGATATCGGGGGCTGCGCAGAGACAGGTTTTTTGAGCGTGAGGTGGACGTTGGTGCTCGTCAACGAAGTGAGAACCAGCAGTGATTCATCAATTGCGGGCTCCGTGTGCTTGTGATTTCTTGCCCGGCGAATGCTCGCAATATTGTCCAATGGTGTTTCCAGCACCTTTGTATGGCCCCATTTCAGGGTTAGGGACTGAGAGCCTACCAAGTGAGGATGAGTAATACGTGCGGCAAAGATTCCAGTAATCAGAATAAGCGCGTATACCGAAGCCACCAGAAGTACTATGCGCAGCCAGGCCCAAGGGATGAGCACATGGATGACGCCAGCCTCGATGACAGTGACTATGCCCATCGCTATCGGGATAGACAAGGTTCCTTTGGCATAGCTGAAACCGCGGGTGGTGGAACCCACGCCAACTCTTTGCCCACGCACATACGGGATGAGCACCAGCAGCGTTCGAGCTTCCATGAAAGCTAAGCGCAGCAAGGGTTGACCTTCGGCAACTGCTTCGAAGAATTCTTCACCACGCAAGCCGCGTGACTTCCGCATATGCCGCAATTCAACGATCGTTGTGGCTACGACGATGAACAGCGAGGGCAGCTCAACCATGAAAAATACGAGCAGGACAGTCCGGTTGGACACTACACCGAGCATGCGAAGCACCAGAACTGCGCCAACCGTGAGTAGGAGCAATATGAGGAAGATTCTTTTTGCAGCCTTGAGCCGTGACAACGTCATAGTATGAAGTATCAACTATGACGCTACGTCAAGGTCAAATGTGGCTAGAGGGTCTGGATGGCGTTTGCTAGCTCCTCCTGATTACGGTGGCGCAGCAGAGCAACAGTGCGCCGGCGCGGGGTTTGAGGATCGAGGCCCAAAGCTTGGTTGATAGGGGCAGTAAGACGGAGATTGCAGACTTCTTCGCTGGTGGCGGCGTAGTTGATGAGCTCTTGCATTTCATCAGTATCGATATCAAGTCCGATGAGGTTGTAAGCGCGAGCGAGGCCAGCCAGGTGCGGCTGCAGCGGGGGCGCAGCGGTGACGTTGAAGGTGTGGTCATCGCCAAACTTCAACCAGACGCGGTCACCGGCCTGCGAGCCGAGCTCTTCGAGGAACCTGCGGATGGAAGACACGTTGAGGTTGCGCAGACGGTTGGTGTCAACTTGAACTGGTCCAAGCGGGCTAGTTAGTTCAATCTTGTCGCCGACGCGCAGGCCAAAATGATTGGCGATGCCGCGGGGAGCACCGAAGCCGCTGCCGCGGATGTGGTCCTTGCTCAACGTCAAGAGCAGATGCCATTGGCCATCGCGGAAGTACAAACCATTCGATTCCGAAATGGGGCCGCCGATGACGGTGGCATTGTCAGACTCAGAGCGACGCACATACCCGTTGACAAGCTGTAGACCATCAGAGGCGGCATAAGCGCGGATAGAGCCTTCCGTAATCCGCAAGCGGTCAGCTTGGGAGATGAGGAAAGCCAGACTCACACCTTGGGGCTCCTCGCCGGCTTCAGCGGAGATAGCGGCTTCTTCATCGACTTGCTCAGCGATCCAGTCAACAATGGTGCGAAACTCTGGAATGCCCCAGCTGGCCAGTGCCCATTGGTCGCCGGAGACTTTAATCAGGCGCGGATCGGAGGCGTACTGGTTGCGGGCACTGCGCATATTCATGGTGCCCAGGTGGTTCTGGATTTCTTTCATGGTCATTGGGTCGCCAAAAATCGACAGCAGAGCCACAGCGCGTGAGTTGTGCGAGCCAGCATCCACAATCAAATGGTCCTTAATCGCAATGACCTTCTGACCCAGCTCACGAGTGAGGTACTCGTTCAGCAGTCGCTCGTTGATTCCAGCCTTAGCGATGATGTCGTGCTTGAACACAACGCCGAACTCATCTTTTTCCGTCGCCAACAGCTGCTGGAAGTCATCCTCGAAGGAAGGAGAAAATACCCACCCATCGCGGACTACCCAGGCGCCGTCGACAGCAGTAAATAGTTTGCCGTAGGTGGTGTCAAAGGGCACGGCCTGCTCGGTCAGATTGGGGAAGCGATCCCGGAGGGTCTCCAGGCGGGTGGCGCGGCCAATGAAGCGCTCAATCTTGGCAAGCACGGCGTCATAGAAAGAACGGTTCTCATTAAAGTTTTGCCGCAGATCGAGTTCGAGCTGACGGACCCGCTCGCGCGTTATTCCAAAGCATTCCCCAACATCATCGAGAGTTTCGTTGCCCACCCAGCGCTGATTGATAATGGCAATCTTGCGCTCATCACCTTCGGTAGCGCGAATGAGCTCCGCCGTGGCTTCAGCGAAGACCATGCGCAGTGGGGGATAATCCTGAAACAGCTTGGCAGCCTCATAAAAGTGCTTGGACACCTCAGGAGGCAAGGAAATGGTATCAGCGGTGGGAACCAAGTCATTCTGCAGCGCAATCCAGCCCATGCCTAAGCTGATCTTCTTGTACTTCTCATGCAGAATCTGGTTGGCATAAGCCTCCATCTTGTCCTGCTCACGCTCAGCGGAATCTTCTGCGGCATAAGCCTCAACGGCATAGAAGTCAGGGTTTAGATCATCTTCGAGGGCGTAGACACCGGCAGAAAGCCCACTTGGCTGGCCATCTTCAAGGTGTCGCACGTCCTCGGAAGCCGCCGTGGGCTGCTCGCTGGCATCGAGCGCTGCATACACCGCAGAGATGACGATGGAGTTCAGATTGAGCTTGCCAACCCCAGGGTATTCCGCGAGCTTATTGACGGAGACATGCAGGACATTGGGGAAGTGATCATCAATCTCACGCATGACGCGTGCGCCCTCGCGGTCAATATCCACCATGGAAGAATCGTCCAAGAACGGAGAAATGCTCTTTAACGCAACGTCCGGGTGGGACTCAGTCCACGCCTGGGCCACACACCCTGGCGTCGGAATATGATGAGGGGCCTGTTTAAACCACGGGAAAACCACATGCAGCTGCTGCGGGTCAGCGTCATTGTTGATGAAATCAACATCGAACTCAGCGTTAGTGTCAATTTCAGTTTGAGAACTCAAAATTTTGGCAAACTCAGGCTCGGTGACAATCGGAATCCCCAACTGCTGCGCCGTCACAATCTTGGCATTGCGCGAATTCAAGTCAGACGCCACCAAAACCTTGGTCTTCTTCGTGACCTGGCCAACGATAAGTCCCGCAGTGGTCGCGCGGTGCATCCACTCTTCCCGCGGAATTTCCATGGTGCCGGTCAGCGCAATGCGGTCACCCGTGTTGAGCTGAATGGACTCACGCGTGGCACGGGATCCTTGCTCCAGCAGCTCATCCACAATTGAGCCATCAACATCAAGTTGCTCGGCTACCTTCTTAAGCGTTTTGAGCTCATCAGAAATAACGACGCCGTCCATCCACGCTTCCAACGTAATCTGACGGATAACTTCCCGGTGCAGGGAGTGAATATCTGCGTCCTCAATTTCCTCCGCGCGGGCGGCAGCGTGAAGTTTCGCTATCTCTTCATCGTCAAGCTCTTTGTCTGCGATAGCTTCGCACAACATATCCCGGTAGCTCTGCAATGCCGGGTTGGTAAACCGCGGAAGATTTTTCACCAACTGCATGAGCAGACGCTGCTCTTCCTGCTTAATAGCGGTAGAACGTGCGAGCTCCTTCTGCGGCTTAGGCAAGCCGGAAGGAAAAATCTGCAGCGCTCCGGTATTGAGAACAATCTCAGATTCCTGCTCAACCAGCCACTTCAGCAACGATGCTGTCGCCATGGCATCGGAGAGCGCGGCGTGCGGGCGCCTATTTAAAATCCCGGCGGTATCAAGGGCCTCCGGCAGCTTGGACTTGCCGAAGAACTTTTTGCTCAATTCCTTCGTGTCAATGACCCAATTGCCGTACTTCGGCCAGACCACACCCAAACGGGCAAACTCCTGGCGCAGGAAACGCTGCTCAAAAGAAGCATTGTGCGCAACCATGGTGCGCTCAGCCAACATCGTTGCCAACCGCGCTGCAATCCCCGAAAACAATGGGGCATCAACCACATCTTCATTCGTGATCTTGTGAACAAAGGTATTGGGAATTTCTCGTTCGGGCTGGATCAGCGTGTCCCAGGTTTCCTCCACCTGCAGCTGTTCATCTAGGAGCACTACTCCGACCTCGACGACGCGATCTATGGAGCCAAAACCGGTGGTTTCAAAATCTAGGACTGCGTACTTGTTGTGAGAAGACATAGTTAAACCTCCGGGTTAAACAGCAAGAGTGCCCTAGCAGTGCACGCGAACTAAGCCACTTGTGCGGGCAGGGGTGGTGGCAGAGAAAAAGAGATTCCTTCAGCTTAGTTTGTCGCCTGGTCAGCGCAAGAGAACATCCATTGGAATTATTCGAACACGAAACAAAAGGGCATTAGTCACAATAGTTAGGTAGTCCGAAATACTAAGTTTAAGCTTGAAGCAGACAATTCGGACCGAAAGGAACACAATGTCACAATTGAACACTCTGCTCGCCTCTGAGGCAGTGGATCTTAACGCCCGCGCGACTGACTGGCGCGATGCGATTAGCCGAGCGGGCAAGCTACTAGAAACTAGCGGTGCGATTACTGCCGATTACACCGCGGCCATGATCTCGTCGGTGGAGGAAAACGGTCCCTATATTGTTGTCGCGCCGGGCTTTGCCTTTGCGCACGCGCGCCCATCGGCGGCGGTTAAGCGGACAGCAATTTCCTGGGTGCGCCTGCAAGAACCCATTGAGTTCGGGCATGATTCCAACGACCCGGTCAACCTCGTTGTCGCCCTTGCTGCCAAAGACGATAGGGCCCACACCCAGTCTATGAAGGATTTGGCCAAGCTCTTGGGCAATAAAGATGCCCGTGCCAGGTTGGATTCTGTGTCCAGCGTCGAGGAGCTGCGTGAGGTGCTTGAGACGACGGTAAAGAAGAAAGCATCGGCAAGTAGTGCGGGAACAGACGGTGCACAACCTGCAGGTACCTCCGCGGCGAAGACTGTGGAATCCAAGGGCAAGGTGCTCACCGTGTGCGGCAACGGACTGGGAACCTCACTGTTTCTCAAGAATTCGCTTGATGAAGTCTTAAGCGATTGGGGCTGGGCGAAACTGGTCAACGTTGAGGCGACCGACACCATCTCGGCTAAGGGCCGCGCGAAGGAAGCCGACTTCATCCTCACGTCCGGTGAGATTGCCGCAACGCTTGGCGATGTCGGCGTGCCCGTCTGGGTCATTAAAGACTTCACGTCATTGAGTGAAATCGATGCTGCGCTGCGCGAACTCTATGCGCTCTAATCGTGCAAACCATGCTGGAAACTAAGTAGAAAGAAACGACAATGGATGTAGTACTTTCCATCGCGCAATTTTTGGTCAATGAAATCTTGGCCGTGCCGGCGTTCCTCATCGGTATCATCACCGCAATCGGTATGGCAGCCATGGGCAAAGGCGTGGGCCAGGTCCTTGGTAGCGCTATCAAAGCGACCCTGGGTTTCTTGCTCATCGGTGCCGGCGCAGGTCTTGTCACCGCGTCATTGGAACCGCTGGGTGTGATGATTGAAGGCGCCACCGGCATGCGCGGCGTGGTGCCAACCAACGAGGCCATCGCCGGTATCGCGCAGGCCGAATACGGCAGCCAGGTGGCCTGGCTGATGATTTTGGGCTTCGCAGTATCCCTGCTGCTGGCACGGTTTACCCCGCTGAGCTACGTGTTCCTGACCGGTCACCACGTGCTGTTTATGGCAACCATGTTGACCATTATTTTGGCCACCACCGGCTACAGCACCTGGGTCGTGGTTATTCTCGGCGCAATCCTGCTGGGCATTTTGATGGTGTCCCTGCCCGCCATCGCCCACCCATGGACCCGCCGCATCACCGGCAATGACTCTATCGCTATCGGACACTTCGGCACCCTGGGCTACGTTGCCGCCGCGGCGACCGGCAAGGTCGTGGGCGGTAAAGACAAGGCGAAGCAAAGTCCATCCACCGAGGATTTGAAGCTTCCGGAAGGCCTGCGCTTCCTGCGTGATTCCATGGTCTCCACGGCGCTGTCCATGGCTATCATGTACATCATTTTGGCGCTGCTGTTTCTGGCTCGCGCTGGCAAAGAAGAAGCGTTTACCGCATTTGAAGGCGGCGCCACCGACGTGGGTAACTTCATCATGCAGTCCGTAACCCAAGGCCTGCAATTCGGCGTCGCCGTGGCCGTCATCCTCTTCGGTGTGCGCACCATCCTGGGTGAGCTGGTTCCCGCATTCCAGGGCATTGCCGCAAAGGTCGTACCTGGTGCCATCCCGGCCCTTGATGCCCCAATTGTGTTCCCATATGCACAAAACGCTGTGCTGATTGGTTTCATCTCTTCCTTCATCGGTGGACTCACCGGCCTGGCGCTGCTGGCAGTATGGCTCAACCCCATGTTTGGCGTGGCCCTGATTCTGCCAGGTCTGGTTCCGCACTTCTTCACCGGTGGTGCCGCGGGTGTCTACGGCAACGCCACCGGCGGTCGCCGCGGCGTGATGCTGGGCGCGTTCGTTAACGGCCTCATCATCACCATCTTGCCGGCCTTCCTGCTCGGCGTGCTGGGCACCTTCGGTGATGCGAACACCACCTTCGGCGACGCCGACTTCGGCTGGTTCGGCATCCTCATCGGCTGGTCCGCTCAGCTTGGTGGCGCACTGGGCATCATCTTGTGCGCCATCATCGGTATCGCAGTCTTCGCCCTCGGCTGGTGGTCGCAGCGCAAGCTTGTCGATGCTAACTGGGACCCCACCCCTTGGCGCGACGCGCCAGAAGGCGCCGCCGAAGCCGCCGGCGACCCAACCGCAGCGGGCGAGAACAACAAGTCCGTCTCTGCTGGTTTAACCGCCGCCTCTGCGAAGTACCCAAAGGTTGCCCCACCACAGGGCGCGCCGGTTCCTCCGGCACCGCAGTACTAGCGTAAACAGAAAACAAAGAACGTGCAGCCCGGGGCTATTGGGCTGCACGTTCTTCTTGCTTTTAAAGTATCCGCAACGCAGTGAGGACGGGGTTTTCTTGCGTAACATCCGCAACGCAGTGAGGACGGTTACGCGCGGTCCTGGGAGCGCTCGTTGAACTTGGCGTAGTGGTCTGGGTGCGCGTCGCCGTAGCGGGCACGCCGGCGGCGCGAGGCCGCCTGAGCGGGAGCGTCGGGAGCAGCTTCGGAGGCGTCCTTTGAAGCATCGCCGTTGTTTGCGGTGGTGTCGCCGACCTGGGTGTTGTCCGTGGTGTCGTCGGAGGCGTCAGGGGTTTCTGGTTCGAGCCCGTTCTTGCTGTCGGGGGTCTTGCCGGCAGTGGAGTCGGAGCCGAGGGACTCGAGCTCCGCTTGCTCTTCTTCGGAGCGGCGACGCTCGCGGATTTCGGAGAAGATAAACCAGGCCAGTCCGATGGGCGCGAGGATGCCGAAGGCAATCCACTGGTAGCCATAGGACAGGTGGTTGCCGCGGTCCATGGAAGGAATGGGGATGGAGTTGAGGCCGCCTGGTTGGTCATCGGAAAGCTGCACGAATGCGGTGCCGAGGCCTTCCACGCCGGTGACCTCAGTGACGGTCTCGGAGTTGATGGAGTAGACCTGCTCATAGCCGTCGCGCTCAATCGGGGGATTAGGGTGCACGGCTTCTTCCGTGCGGACCATGCCGGAAAGCTGCACCTCACCGGTGGGGGCGGGGTCCAAGTCATCAGGGACCACGTTGCCGTCACCGGCTTCAATCCAGCCGCGATTGATCAAAATGACATCACCGGAGGTGGTTTCAAACGGAACCAGGGATTGATAGGACGGACCGGATGCCACCGGGCGCATGCGCAGCAGCGTCTCATACTCATTGAGATATTGCCCGGTGAGGTTGACGCGGGTCCATTCTTTATCCGCGTCAATAGAGCCGTCTTCATTGAACACGTCTTGATAAGGCACGGGGTCGGCTTCAAACGCGGCTTCGAGCTGGTGGTTGCGCTCAACAATGTCATCATCCTTGTTGAGCTGCCACGGTGCTAACACCGTAAAGGACAGGTAGGTAAACGCGATGACAAAAAGAATGAAGAGGATCCAGCCGGGCCGAAGAATCTTAGGCCACCGAGATTTTTTCTTTTCAACCTGTCCGCGCATAATGCCCCAGTCTAGCGCTCGACGGCGGCTTTAACCCATTCCACGATGCCCGAAACGCAGGCATCAATTTCTTGACGTGTGCGTTCAAAATCGGACTGTGATCCGTAGTACGGATCTTCCACAATCGCGCCAGAGTCAGAGTGTGGGTCGAAAGAGCGCATCAGGCGGATGCTGTCCGGGGCAATGCCGGCATCGATGAGCCCTTCCACGTGGCCGTCATCCATGGCGATGAACAAGTCCGCATCCTTGTGTTCCGCGCCAAGCTTCGCGGCACGGTGGCAATCACCGTCGTGCCCCGCGCGGCGCAGCACAGCAATGGTGCGCTTATCGGCTTTTTGGCCGACGTGCCAGCCGCCCAGACCGCAAGAAGAAGTCATGGTCAGATCATCCAAGCCGGCGGCTTCCAGGGCGTCATGGATAATGACTTCAGCCATCGGGGAGCGGCAAATGTTGCCGGTGCACACAAAGCAGAGGTGGAGTTTGGGTGCAGCATCAGTAGGGGTGTGAGGGACTCGAGATGATGAGGACACGAAAGTATCGGACATATGGACTGTGTTTACCAGCAATAGCGGCCAAGAAGCAATCGGAAGTGACATATAGGATAGGAAGCTATGAATTCCTCCCAGACAACCGTTGCAGATATTCGGCAGATTCTAGAAACCGCCTACCCGCCTTATCTGGCAGAGAAGTGGGATGCCGTGGGGCTTATCTGCGGGGACCCGCAAGCAGAGGTGCGCAAGGTCGCCTTCGCGTTGGATTGCACTCAGGGTGTGGCTGAGCGCGCCGTGGAGATGGGTGCTGACATGCTGGTTATCCACCATCCGCTGTTGATGCGCGGCGTGAATACCGTTGCGGCGGATACACCGAAGGGCAAGGTTATTCACACGCTCATTCGCGGCGGCGTAGCGCTATTTGCCGCGCACACCAACGCGGATTCCGCACGGCCAGGGGTTAATGACAAGCTCGCGGAGCTAGTTGGCATTAAGCCAGGTCGCCCCATCGTGCCCAAAGACCCCAAGGTCATGGACAAATGGGGTGTGCATGTGCCTGCCGATGCCCTTGCGACAGTTAAACAAGCTCTCTTTACCGCAGGGGCCGGCGCCATTGGGGATTACACCGAGTGCGCCTTCCAATGGGAAGGCGAGGGCCAGTTCACCCCACGCGAGGGCGCGGACCCGCATACCGGAGTGGTCGGTCAGCCTTATTCCAGCGCAGAGATGCGCGTGGAATTTGTGGCGCCGTCATCAAGGCGCGCGGAGATCATCGACAAGCTGCGAAGTGCCCACCCTTATGAAGAACCTGCCTTTGATGTTGTGGAAATGGCCCCGACTGCAGACCTAGACACTGCGTTCGGCCTGGGCCGGATTGGCGAACTTGATGAGCCGATGAACCTGAAGGAATTTACTCAACAAGTTGCCAACGCGCTGCCGGAAACCGCGTGGGGCGTGCGCGCGGCCGGTGACCCGGAGCGCATGATCAAGCGCGTCGCGGTGTCATCTGGCTCCGGTGATAGCTTTTTAGATAATGCTCGCGCCCTGGGCGCCGACGTTTACGTCACATCCGATCTACGGCATCATCCAGTGGATGAACACCTGCGTGCCGGCGGACCAGCCGTGATTGACACCGCGCACTGGGCCAGCGAATTTCCGTGGACGCAGCAGGCTTCAGAAGTAGTTGCCGCGGGGGCTAATGTGGAGTGTGAGATTATTTCCATAAGAACTGACCCCTGGACCATCTCCGCGCATCCTGATAATGGCCGCGGATAGATTATTAATCGGGCACAGAAGAAACAGAAGAACACAAGGAGAATGCATCCATGAAGCTTGAGGCACAGAAACAACGAACCCTCTTAGAGCTTTCTCGCACACTGCGCCTAAGTGCGGTGGGCGCGCAGGCACCGGAGCTGGAAGAAAAGCTGGAGCTAGAAAAAGCTGAGAAGGAGCACAAGCGTGCGCTCGATGCTGCTGCGGCGTCGCAGATGGCTGTCGATGATGTAGAAAATGACATCCTGCGCATCCAAGCCGATGAGCGCAAGCTGCGCAAGCGCGAACGTGATGATAAGGCACAGCTGTCAGCTGCCACTGACCCGGATGTGCGCCGCGAGCTCGAGCATGACCGCTACGCCGCGAAGTCCCGCATTGGGGATCTCATGAGTGAGCTGCAGGAAGCTCACAATGAGATTCACGCGCTGCGCAACAACCGCGACGTACACGGTGCCCGCGTGGATGAAGCAGCACGCAAGCTAGAAACCGCGCGCCGGGCATTTGAGACTGCGCAGCAGGCCACGCCGGTCGCGCCAGAGCGCGATATTGATGCTGAAATCGCCGAGTTGCGCGGCCAGCTCGATGAGCAGACCCTGGCTGAGTTTGAACGCCAGCGCACCGAAAACGGCATTGGCGTAGAAGAGTTCAAAGCCGGCAAGACCTGCGGAAGCTGCTCCATGGTGCTTCCACCAGCTGAGCGCGCCGCCATTGCAAACGCGCCGAAAAATGAGATGCCACAGTGCTCTGACTGTGGCTCTTACCTGGTTCGTCCTGCCTAAACGTTTCCCCGGATTTCCAACAGAGGATTGAATTTAGTGAAGGTCATTATCTACGCCGACGGCGGCTCGCGCGGCAACCCCGGCACGGCCGGTTCCGGCACCGTCATCTACGCTGCCGACGGGAAAACCATCCTGGATGAAATCGTCTACGTGGTGGGAAAGCAGTCCACCAACAACGTCGCCGAATACTACGGTCTGCTGCGCGGAGTTGAACGCGCCGCTGAACTCGGCGCCACCGAAGTGGAGTTTTTCATGGACTCCAAGCTCGTGGTGGAACAGATCAACGGGCGCTGGAAAATCAAGCACCCCGACATGCAAAAGCTTGCCGTCGAGGCACGGAAGTACATCAATACTTTTGATTCTTTCTCGCTTGCCTGGGTTGCCCGTGCCAAAAACTCCGTGGCCGACAAACTCTCCAACGACGCCATGGACGCCTGCGCCGCCGGCCACCCCGTCGGCATCGTTCGCGGCAACAGTAAGTCTGTTGCCCCCGAAGAACAAGAGGACGAGGCTGTCGCTGAGCCTGCCGAAACAACTGCAGGCTCGTCCACGAGCCTGCAGCCACAAGACTGGATGGGGGACCGCGGGGATGTCACCCGCTTCGTGCTGCTGCGCCATGGCCAAACGCAGATGAGCGTGGACAAGCAGTACTCGGGTCACACCGATATTGAGCTCACCGAGCGCGGCCAGAAGCAGGCTCTTGCTGCGGCGCAAGCTATTGCGAACCGCGGAATCGAATTTGATGTCATCGTGTCCTCGCCCTTGAAACGCTGCCAGCAAACCGCACAAGCAGCGGCGCAGGCCCTAGGCATTGATGAAGTCGAAACCGTAGAAGACCTCATTGAGCTGGACTTTGGCAAATGGGAGGGCGAATCCTTCGACGAGGTGGGCAAGCGTGACAGCGACCGTCTGCAGGAATGGATGACTGATAGTTCCGTGTCCTGCCCGGATGGGGAATCTTTGCAGCAGCTGCACAAGCGCGTGCGTAAGGTGCGCAAGGAACTACAGGAACGCTACGCCGGCAAGACACTATTGGTGGTCACCCACGTCAATCCCATCAAATCCTTCATCCGCCAGGCACTCGACGGCAACGCGGCGGTGTTTGAGAAGGTGTTCTTGGGCGTGGCATCGATAAGCGATGTGGAATTTTGGTCCGAAGGATCCCTCGTACGCTGCGTAAATGATGTTGGGCACCTCGGTGCGCTAGAATAAATCCGCGAATGAGTCGGCCGGGTGAACGCGGCGATTGAACCACCCCGCCAGCCGGGGTAGGCGAGAGTCGAGGAAAGTCCGGACTCCACAGAGCACGGTGATTGCTAACGGCAACCCGGGGCGACCTGCGGGCAAGTGCAACAGAAAGTAAACCGCCGCGTCTTTGGCGCGGTAAGGGTGAAACGGTGCGGTAAGAGCGCACCAGCGTCCTAAGTGATTAGGGCGGCTGGGTAAACCCCACTGGGAGCAAGGCATCATGGCCCGTTAATGGCGGGCTTGATCAGGTGTTTGAGAGCTGCTCGCTCGAACCTGAAGGTAGCTGCTTGAGGCGTGTTGGCAACGGCACGTTCAGATGGATGTTCACCGCCGCGCGGATTCCCGCGTGGTACAGAATCCGGCTTATAGGCTGACTCATTCGTATTAACTTTTAACCGGTGGCAGCGCTTTAACTGTGGAACAATGGGGCGGCATGAAGTTATATGCTGCGCACCTGGACTTGAGCTCTATTGCAAAAGAGTTCAAGGTACCCACTGCCTTCGATGAGGAGGTCACCCACGCTGCTGCGCGGGCACGCGATCGGTTCGCGGATGCCCGTAAAGATATGCGTGATATTCCGCTGGTGACCATTGATCCGGAAGGGTCTATGGACCTGGACCAGGCGGTGTTTATTGATAAACCCTCTGGTGGCGCCGGCTATGTGGTGTATTACGCCATCGCGGATGTCGCCGCATTTGTGGAGCCAGGCGGGCCGATTGAGCGTGAATCTTTGGAGCGCGGGCAGACTATTTATCTTCCCGATGAGCCAGCACGCCTTCACCCGCCAGAGTTGTCGGAGGGTGAAGCATCATTGCTTCCCGATGTCGATCGGCCCGCCGTCTTATGGATCTTCAACCTGGATGCGTCCGGGGAGGTCGAGGACTTCCAGGTAGAGCGCGCGCTGGTGCGCTCGCGTGCGCGTTTAGATTACGATGGCGCGCACGCGGACCTGGTCAATGGCGAGCTGCACTCGTCTATCGCATTATTGCCTGAGGTGGGCAAGCTGCGCCAAGCATCCTCGCTGCGCAGGCATGCTATTTCTTTGCGTCTGCCATCCCAGCGCGTGGTGGAAAATGAGGACGGCCAGTTTGAGCTGGTCATTGAGCCACGCCATGAAATCATGGACTACAACTCGGAGGTTTCGTTGCTAACCGGCATGTGTGCCGGGCAGCTGATGGCTAAGCACGGGGTTGGTTTCTTGCGCACCCTGCCTGCCGCGACTGAAGAATCCGAGCGCGAATTCCTCGAAGGTATCGCGGCACTGGGTTATGAGGTAGGGGAGGACTCCATCTCGGAATTCTTATTGTCCATCAACGCCGATGAGCCACGCGGCATGGCCGCGATGCGTTTGGCGCAGCGGCTTTTGCGCGGCGCGGATTATGTGTGGCTCGGCGATGGCGAAGCCGAAATCCACGCCGGAATCGGCGGATACTACGCCCATGTGACGGCACCGCTGCGCCGCCTGGTTGACCGCTTTGCCTCGGAAGTCTGCCTGGCTTTATGTGCCGGTGAAGAGATTCCTACATGGGTAACCGATAACGCTGACGATGTCATCTCCACCATGCGCCGAACCTCGCAACTGGCATCGCAGGTGGATAGAGCCGTGCTCAACTGGTTGGAGGCACGCGTGCTTCAGCCGTGGATTGGGCACAACTTTGAAGCCGTTGTCCTTTCTTCTGATCCAGAGAAGAACAAGGCATCTGTATTCGTCGCTGATCCACCGGTGCTCGCCGATACTGTTGGTGCCCCACTACAGGGCTCATCCGCACACGTGTCGCTGATCCGCGCCGACCCCGACAAGCGCGAAGTGAAATTCGCCTGGCCTGCCGATTAGCAACTCAGCGACTAAATCAGGTCCATTGCTCCCATCGCGCTCAAGTCATGCATGTTGCTCACGAGCCTTCCACCTGGCGTTAAGAGTTTGACCTTGCCGCGGTGCCGGACCATCCGCCCGCGTTTTGGTTTGGTGAAGTTCTTGCCCGGAACATCACCATCGTCATTGACACCGTTGTGATAAGCGCACAGCGTGCTGAGATTCGAAGGGTTGGTCTGCCCACCGTTCTTATGTGCATCCAGGTGGTGTACCTGGCACCTGTCAGCAGGAACGCCGCAGTCCGGCC